>Ga0123353_10008672_pt1 | contig 13912 bp, 15 predicted proteins | sample TergutLab28metaG_3_FD_92763 | JGI IMG/M metagenome (GOLD analysis project Ga0123353, IMG submission 92763) | Labiotermes labralis P3 segment gut microbial communities from Petit-Saut dam, French Guiana - Lab288 P3 | ecosystem: Host-associated > Arthropoda: Insects > Digestive system > Gut ... | reverse complement strand
TGTGTGTGTGTGTGTGTGTGTGTGTGTGTGTGTGTGTGTGTGTGTGTGTGTGTGTGTGTGTGTGTGTGTGTGTGTAGCCTTAGTTATTCAGCATTCAAAGTGCATTTGCTGTATTACATCGCCATCTATCTCTAGTCCAGCTCTACTAGATTTTTCCACATTACCTCACAAACGGAACGATTTTTGGGAAAACATTATTAAAACTAACATGTGTGTGTTCATTTTCTCTACAACTTCCTCTCAAACTTCTCTCATTCTAAGAATAACTGAGCGAGATATAGTCATAAATGCACACATGTCTTCACGTAAAGTGCCCGTCATTCTTGTCAGATTTGCATCAACCGTGAAGTCTCTCGACAGTGTCCAAAAATCCTCAACATCAAATTTCGTAAAAATCTTTCCAGCAGGAGTCGAGTCGTTGCATACGGAGGCATAGACGAACAGACAGACATGACACAGCTAATGGTCGCTTTTCGCAATTTTGCGAACACGCCTACAAACTTCTGGACATTGCCAATAGATAGAGCTGATCCGTTAGCGTCAGAGTGAGGCTGTTTTAAGGGAGAACCTCCATTATGCAATGTTTACCTCTTCATCAGTCCTGTAAAATACGCATACTTCAAGGGTTTAGGGATGTGGCCATCTAATGTTTCGGTATTTATTAAGTTTTACTCCCCTTCTTTCGCAACACAACAGCAAACACTCTTGTGGAATACTGAGAATATTTTTGCCTGTCAAAGATTCCTCTTCCCAGAGCACTCCGTCTTATGTTTCATACCAATCCAAAGGTCCTTCGGAACGTCAGTTATGGCTCCCACAGTAATAACGGGAAGGGGTGGAAGGTAAGGTAATTTGCCTAATTACGATAAAGGTAAAATATTCGCGGTTATTTAACGTAAAATTATCTGCATTAGAGCTCTGCAGTAAAGTATCCTCTATTCTCATTTATTCGCCATTGCAAATCACTCATCAATTGTAAAAGTGTTCAGTTTTAGCATTCTGAAACAAATGTAAATTTTACAGGCAAAGAAATTAAAAGAAGTATTTTTTTTTCGCCCAGTCAGCCACTAATTCTGCATAACTGCTCAAAGACACAAACGGCTTATTCTCATTGCATAACACACCCCAAAAACCCGTTTAAAATCAGGTACACAAAGTTCTTTTTCGTTCCCGCGCATTTTCCTACACCGAATAATTTACAAATGAAGAAGAACAAGGAAGCTTGACATCAGATGCCAAAGTGGATTTCGAATTTGGCCCGCAAACTGTTGGATTCTGACAGGATTGATGTTGATCCGACAGCCGGTCAGTCTGTGGTGAAGACAAAAATTTGTGCTCACGCTGGGGATCGAACTATGCAGGTGACCTATGATTGTACTGACTAAAAGAACTGTGTTCAAATGAAGTACCTGTGCGTAACCCAAATAATGTTATTTACTCCCTGGTGCAGAGTCCTTCTTAAGAAGCAAACTAGTTCTCAGTTACAGTCAAGAAATTCCACGAATTTTATGGAGCCCGCCACCTGTCCCTATCCTGAGCAACCCAAATAATGTTAGGTTCGTGAATAATACAAGTTACGCAATGGCTGCTTCTTTTCAGTTCTCTACCCAAATTCCAGTCGGCTCAACAATTAGTCATCGTATAGGACTTCTCAACATTTTTAAATTGATACTGCAGCTATCACTTAGTTTCTTTTAAATACATTTAATATTTTCCAACCCGGTGGCCGTGCGGTCTAAGGCAGCAGCTCAATTGCTGGGATCGCGGGTTCGAATTTCGCAATGGGCATGGATGTTCACCTCTTGTGTTGGTTGTGTGTTGTGTAGGTAGCGGCCTCTGCGACGTGCTGATCACCCGTTCGGAGGGGTTCTAGCGGGGTTGATTGTTTAATTATGTCATTAGCAACCTCCACAACGGGGCAACTTACGCCCGATTTGGGCCGTTATGGCACAGGGGGGGGGGGATTTTCCGGTCTCTTTTAAGCTGGAAGAAGAAGGCGTCATTGAGAAGTCTTCTCAGCATTACCTCAACAACAAGCAATGACAGTTTTGCGGGATGCGACTCATACGCCTTGCCTAGTTTACATGCAATGTTGCTCCGTTTTGAATCCGTCACGGAGAAGCACAGCTCACCTTCTCCTGCGACTCGCCCTTGCAGCAACTGCATCCTGCTGGCTTGTGCCTAGCTTCAGGATAGTCGGGGGTGGCACCGTGTTGAACGAGGATGTTAAGGCACTAAAAAAAAAAACAGTATATGAGTATCAGGGCGAAAAGCGGGTTGAGTTTCGTAAATGCGAATACTGTACGCACTTCTATTTGCTGGTTCTCAGCAGCGTCGTTGATGGGGCTTTTGCCGAACTTATCAAGCACTAGGCGAGCTCCATGACGCAACAGCCAGCGCACAGTCTCCACGTGCCCGCGGCTCGCAGCGAAGTGCAGCGGTGTGGCGCCATCCCCGTCACGCAGATTCGGGTCCACACCCTGCTCTTGAACCTGAAACACAGACAGCACACACTTTTGCTCAGGGGTCTGGAACACGACATATCCTGCAACTGGAAATACAGTTCTCTATGCGTAATTCTAGGCCTCCGCCGCGAAGCAGATGAGAACTGCGTTCTTCTGGGTTACTACACAGCGAGTAGTGGTAATTCCTTACCGATGTTTCGGGACAACCTATCGGTCCCATCTTCAAGCGTTATATTTCTTTGTAAAACTACGGCGCTGTTGTTTTTGTTAAACTGATGGGTCATTTCGTAACTGTCCTGTCAGAAGCATTTCATATGAAATGCGTATTTTGATTTTCTGTACAACCTGTTTTTAAAAGTCCCCTCTTCCAGAAAGAATCCAGGGACATGTAATCATAAATGTATTTAGGTCTTAATGTAGAGTGTCTGATATTCTTGTGCAATTCTTACCAAACACGAATGATCTCGACAGACTTTTTAAAATATTACCCACATAAAATTTCATAAAAATCCATCCAGTGGGAGCCGAGTTGTCCTATGCAGACAGACAGACATGAAGAAGCTGACAATCATTTCGGAAACTTTGCGAACGCGCCTGAAACGAAGCTAGAGAGGAACGACAATGACTGCATTCAACAGTAACGGGCACAGGCAGTGACTGCGTTCAACAGTAACGGGCACAGGCAGTGACTGTGTTCAACAGGACGGGCACAGGCAGTGGCTGCGTTCAACAGTAACGGACATAGACAATGACTGCGTTCAACAGTAACGGGCACAGGCAGTGACTGCTTGTAATGTGACGGGCACAGGCAGTGACTGCTTTTAACGGTAACGAGCACAGGCAGTGACTGAGTTCAACAGTAATGGGCCAGGAAGTAAATGCGTTCAACAGTAACGGGCAGAGGCAGTGACTGCGTTCAACAGTAATGGGCCTGGAAGTAACTGTGTTCAACAGTAAAAGGCAGAGGCAGTGACTGCATTCAACTGTAACGGGTACAAGCAGTGGCTGCATTCAACATTAGCGGGCACAAGCAGTCAAGCAGTGACTGCGTTCCACAGTGACGGGCACAGGCAGTTACTACGTCCAACACTGTGAGCAGTAGCGCGGTTTCGCTGCACTGGCGGAACTGGATCTTCCTTCTGCAACTCTGTGGACTGTGGGCAGTAGTGATTTTTGTCCGAATAATCTTCATTGGCGCGTGCATGATGGCATAACGAGATTCAGGTTAATTCGGTGGTAAGTTTCTGTGCGTACATAGAGCCGAAACTGTTACATTCTCTTTGCAAACTGTTACTCCTGTATGACAGTGCTTCTCAAAGTTCGAGTTATGGATTACTACCGGTTAGCGAACATTCATGCCACCGGCAAACTGATTTTGATGTTGTATTACTGTTTAGCTATGTTGTAGCTTCGCCTGCACAACTCGGTCGCTTAGTCGGTATAGTAATCGGGCTACGGGCTGGACGTCCGAAGAATCATTGCTCGATTCCTGGCAGGGGAAAAAGATTTTTCTCTTCTCCACAGTACCCAGACCTGTTCTGGCGGCCGCGTAATTCCTATTCAATGGGTACGTCACCAGGGTGTGAAACACCCTTGTTGCCAAGCTGGCCGCTTACTTCTATCTAGTGCAAAGGTTGAGAATGAAAGGAGCTATACCTCCATCCCATACATGACTTCGTAGCGGGCACAGGAACATGCGTGAATCAATTATATTAATTCTCTAACAAGCAGTGTCATAGCAGCTTTAAATCAACTCATCATTTAACTGATTTCTTGTTGATGTCAGCCCTACATAATCCAGTTCGGACGACGAAATGTCTGATCAACAAAACCAAATCTGTTTTTGCCAACCACTCCAGAATAGTAACGGATAGTGCGGCGTCCAGCAAATGTAATCACCACCTTCGTGGCGATTTCTCCTCTCATATGCGGTCACCACAGTGATACACTCTCCTTGATGTGACAGTTTTCCCACGTTCCGGACGGCTGGTGGTCAAAATTGTCCGTTTCACTACAACCGCCCGCGTTTCATTAGAACTCGCTATTATGTTGATTTACTAACACATGCAGCCGTTCTGATTCAAGAGCTCTGAGAAGCCTCGTTTCGCTATGACAGACTGGAGTTCACTGTGACCAGCTATTCAGTTCAATTTATTACATTTGGACAGAGCTTATCTGACAGGCTGTCAGAGTAAAACGGCTCTCCCTTTGACTATGATAGCCTGACGATCACTGCAAATATCTTCACGTTAATTATCTTTAATTGACACAGAACTGCTCATATTTTAGAGCCCTAAGAAACTCTATAAAAAAGCGAGGAATTTTTGACAAGAATAAAGAAAGGAAATAAAGCCTTCTTTACGAATAAAAAAATGTCTTTCATCAATGCTCATTTGGAAACAATCCAAAATGAAAATATGTATCCGCTATAAGGCCCATCGTAACATATGGTGCTAAAATTTGGACTCTGACGGCGAGGGATATGAATTATTTAATGATTTTCGAAGGAAGAATCCTGAGGAAGATTTTTTGGCCCCATTCAAGAAAGAGATGGATGGAGGATCAGGACTAATCATGAATTAAACAAATTAGCTGGAGGAATTAACACAGTGAGGTTCATAAAAGCTCAAAGATTCAGATTTGAGGCCATTTACATAGGATGGAGGAGTATAGAATCGAAAGGAGGATTTTTGCAAGGAGTCCAATGGGAAAGAGATCAAGAGGACGCCCAAGGAACAGATGGAGGGAAGAAGTCCTGAAGGATATTAGAGTACAGGTTGTGATGGACAGATGGGCCTGGCATGAACTGGTGGAGAAGTCGAAAACCCATAGAGGGTTGCAGGACGAAAGAAGAAGAAGAAAAAAAGGAGAAGAAGATGAAGATGAAGGGGAAGGAGAAGAAGAAGAAGAAGGAGGAGGAGGAGGGGAAGGAGGAGGAGAAGGAGGAGAAGAAGGAGAAGGAGACGAAGGAGAAGAAGAAGAAGAAGAAGAAGGAACTCCATCATGTTAACAAATTTCCTGAGGTATTTAATAAAAGTAACGTTTTCTTATCTGCACAACAATATTGTTATTGTATTATAATATTATACCCAAACATAATAATTATAATAATAAATGATCTCCTAGTGCGACATGTATAGATCATCTTCAGGTTATTGTAAAGGGGTGCTGATAAATCCTTAGCCCGACCCTGGAAGGAAACAAGCTACAGCGACCGAGACTTACAACACTATACCAAGACTTATGGCGTACATACAACAGGAATAGCACCCCGGTAAAAGGCAATGAGGTGCTGTTTGTTTATTGTACTTACATGTCAGCTGCTGGTGATGTGGTGACGCTAGCATGTAAACAAAACAAACAACTGACAACCTCATTACGTTTTACAGTAACCTGACGATGACCTATACATGTCGATACATGTGATACTAGGAGGTCATTTATTATTATTATCTTTCTAATGGGATTATTAGCAATTTCCTGCTTTTCGATGATCAGGGGGCTGGCCTGCTGCATCAACCCGCAACCTGGAGGACCAGGTAATTTTTTATCAAGGTTTTCTTCCTCTAGCCCTTGATACGCCAGTATCAAACTGCAGGGCAGCAGAGCTAGTTTTGGTCCGCCCCGAGTATTTTATTTCCCCGGTACCCGCCATATCTGGTGAGCATTCTCCTATCTGCCACCGGGGGAGGCGCCCGACAGAAGACTAGCAACTTCTCACGGGCAATGAGGTCCACAGAAATGGACTTTTGGCGACGATCGGCTCGAATTTCCAGGAAGGACAAAATTAGGAACGCTATTATTAAACAAAAAATGAATGTAACAAGGTCTCTTTTAGACGATATTAAGACTAAACAACTAAAATGGTATGGACATGTTCAAAGAATGGAAGAGGGGAGACTACCAAAAAAAAGTTATGAAATGGAGCCCACCAGGAAGAAGAAAACGAGGAAGGCCTAAAGCTACCTGGGCGGAAGGGATTAGAGGACTGTTGGAGGAAAAGGGAGTAATAGAAGAAGACTGGAATGACAGAGACAAATGGAGGAAGAAGATAATATAACTGTTAAAAGGGCGCATGAAGACGTAGAAACGTCGAACAACCTGCTAAATAAATAAATAAATTATTGTCTTTACTTATAACAATGTAATACAGTAAAAATGTTGTTTTGGAGATAAGAAATCATTTATTCTATTAGACACCTCATCGTATAGCACAAACGGATACAAACAAAAAAGAAATTTAAGTCATTTCCTAAGCACCGCTAATATAAGTTTCAATTTAACACAATAAGAGATGCAGGTTCTCACAGCGAGTGTTGATGAAAAGTCGAGCCTTCTGAGATATGACACCGTGTCAATTGGTAAATAGTTAACCAACTATTTACCAATCGACACTACGCCAAATCCTAGACCAACTATTTACCAAACTACACGACGTCAAATACCAAATCCGAGACTATTTATCAAACTACACGACGCCAAATACCAAATCCGAGACTATTTACCAAACTACACGACGTCAAATACCAAACCCCAGACCAACTATTTACCAATCTACACGACGTCAAATCCCAAATCCCAGACCAACTATTTACCAAACTACACGACGTCAAATCCCAAATCCTAGGAGACTTGAATTATTAACACAGCAGCCTAACTTTTGCGGGAATTTGGCTTTTCACAGCGACAAAGCTGAGGATTCAGGTCTTCCGAGATGTGACACTGTGTAGCTGGGTTAGTGTTTCCTGACTTTTCGAAGGAATGCATTTCCTTCATGGCACTCAGCTACAACAAGCACCACCCTCACCTCCCCCCGATTGGTTCGCAAATATTTCCTACCCTTCACCAACCAGGAAACCAGACCTATGTATCTCCCCCTGTTTCCTGAATTTGGCTATTCACAGTGCACTCCTTGTCTCTTGCAACCAATGTTTCAATCACACTGCCCTATATAACATTTGGTACTCAATATTTAGTCGTATTTTGTGGCCTGCTAAATCACCTGATCTAACGTTATGCTTTTATTATCTGGGGGGTTAAGAATAACAAAACTTCAAAAAAAATTCCTAAAAGAGCACGTCTGAAAGTTAAAGGAGGTGATTTCCAGTAATTGATTTAAGGTGCGGTGTGAAAGTGCGTATCACATACTGTTAAATTAGATTCCATGGGTTGGACACTCTGCACAAATATTTAAAAGTGTTTCAAAAGAAATGTATAGATATATCTACCATGTACCAATTGTTATGCTAAATTCACGGACCTGAGTCTTTCTTCAGACTACCATGTATTCAGCTACTTCAGAAGTTCCCTGGAATTCATGAGACCCGAGGATTCATCACCGTATTCACAACAAACAGTCACTGGCCCATAACATAAGCTACATAAATCCAGCTCACACAATCCCATACTATTTCCATTCAACCACTCAATATGTTTCATTCAAATTTGTGTGTTTGTGTGTGTTTTTGACATGGCTCAACAGCCCTATGCGGACCCAGGCCTCGTCATTGCTGAGGTTTCGAGATCACATTTAAGAAACACCTCCCTCACTAGGACTCCTCTGAACGAGTGACAAGCCCGATGCAGGGACCACTACGTGACAACACACAACAATCATAAGAGACAGATATCCATGCTCCCAGCGGTATTCGAACCCGCAATCTCAGCAAGCGAGCGGTCGCAAAACCCACGCCTTAGGCCGCGCTGCCACACAATAATATTACCAACAAATGCACACCAGTGTATTCTGATACTTCTATTAATTTCATTTTATAAGTTTTATGTGTTTATCCTTTGTATTTTACTTCCCTGAAGATGGGCACACGGTTGACCGAAACATGTAGGAGGCCACTGTATATACAAACTAACTTCAATGCACTAGAATGTTTTTTATGTTACTCAAACCGTGCATTTTTATATACAGTGTACCATATATTGACCAACTATTACACATAATAAAAAATAAAATAAAACACAAACCATGAAATGTATTTTGTGACATGTATTATATTGTATATTATATAAGTGTAACTTTTGGTGAATATACTGCATATATTTGTGTGTATTTGTTGGTACTGTTATTGTATATATCCGTTTAATGCACGGATTATGGATCACAAAATTTTGTTTTTCTTTGTTCATGTGTTATCTAAAATATGGGCCTCCTGCTGCGAGATTTCAGGTGCTGAAGGCTGTGATTCTGGGGTGTGACTTCGTGTAGTCAGATAGTAACAGTATCACATCTCCGAACACCGTAACATACATATTCATTAAAATATTACAAAGCCAACCAAATGCACAATATTTCTCCCACAATTACATCATAACTTTCATATATGGCGAATGCTAGCATGGCTTCTTGCTAGCATTCGTCATATACACAATGTGGGTCCGAGATCTTGAACATCAGAGTTCTATTTCACCATATAAGTTTACATCTGTTACGCATAAAACACTCTATTTTTTTTTTGCTTCAACTGCACGATGTAAAACATATCAAGATCCATTGTTATGAATAATTTTACACTGTGCTTTATACATAATTATTTGATGTGTATACTCCCTGATGATGATCCTACAGGGATCGAAACATTTACTTTGAGTTTGTAATGTTTTAATGTAATATTATTGTGAGAGACAAATGTGCATTTCGATCGCTTTTGTAATATTTTATTTATCAGTGCGAGGAAGGAATAACATTAAATACATATTCATTGTGACAAAACAAATCGCAAAACACTACATGCTGCATACTGCATACGGATCAGAAAAATATCTTTCCTCTGTTTCCTTAAATTCACCCCATGAAAAAAAATATTTCAAACACAAACTGCACTTCTGAAAAAAGTTTGTGTTTTATACCAGTAACAATTCCCTTTATGACGAGAAGTTCTTGATAAAATTTGTTAGGTTGTGTTCCACTTGAGTTTAATATTAATTGGAAATAATATTAGTCCTAACGCATACAAATGAAACAGCCCCCAATACTTGTAGCATAGCTACCAAAACCAAATTTTAACAAAACCTGTTTAGTAGTTTCCGATAAAAAAAATAAGCGTTACGGAAGAAGGCGACTTTGCGGCCCATTCGCAAAGTCGTGATAGGCTCTAACTGGCTTCGTCATTACAGCCCGTCCGTCCGTCCGTCCGTCTATCCGTCCGTGTGTTCGCACGTATCAGCACGGTTCCCAATGGACATTTCCTGAAAATCTGATACTGGCGACTTTTATGAAAGTCTGTCCAGCAACTCCCAATTAGGTTACCGGGAAAAAAATATGGGTCATTTTACGTGAATACCTCAGTACGTTTTATTGTTGCTGGCAGCACTAAATGGTCATAAACGCATTGTTGTGCAACACTCAGTATTTTATATTGTTGACAGTGACGTGTAGCTCAACAGAACGCATTGTTGTGTTTTAATTGTAACTAAGTTTACGCGAACGCGCCACATTGTTACGTCGTACGTATAATACCTGCTTGTTGCATCATAGGCTAATTTTACTCAATACGCCAGTTATAGCAAAAATGCTGACACAGTTGGCTACTATCAGCAACACCGCGTTACGTAAAAAGCGTTGCAGATGTGTCTCTATAGTCCACATAAAATCGCGCATAAGACAGAATGGAAGGTCGGTGCTTGCTCCCTGATGACACAACTCAATACAGCCGTACAAACTGACACCAAACTGCTGACTTTATGTACAGGTGACGTCACATGACTTGCCGTGAAATACGGATACTGAAGGCATTGAGTTCTAACTTCTGTCGCTCCGAGCGCTACGTATGAGATAGCGGGGCTGAGGCCGTCATTCACAAACACCGTTCTCCGCACTGCGTTAGGTCATGATGCTCTCTCTGGACCTACCGCGACGTCAGTAAGTGGTGCAGCGTGACCGTGACGTGCAGGCATAATACAACACGCACATCACAGCGAAGGAAAGCAAGAAAAGAAAAGGGTAAGATCGAAATAAAAGGAATATCTCGCTGTCCGAAAGTCGACTTACGGACAGGTGGGCGGACTTCTAATCGGAATGCGTGCAGGCAGTTGTTCGTTGCGTGTCAGTCGCGACAACCACATACACATGCAGTTGGTTTGATGCTTCTTGTACAGGAGTCGCTCTAATTACGTTACACTTTTTGCTCACAGTATGCACAGTAGTGTACAGAGGTGGTGACCGTAGCAGAAACACGAGATTAAAACCTTTGAGTGATAAAGTGCATACAATGTTGCTAAACTTTGGGCGCTCGTGCGTGTGCCGCCAAAAAACGCAGTGCACACAATGGCGGGTGTACACGCTCCAGCAGCCGAAAGTCGCTGGAATCATGAACTAGAATCGCTGCTAGCCGAGCACGAAGACATAATTAAACAACACCCAGACGCGGGCGGCGTCATTTTATAAGTGTCGAAAGCTCGTAATGACATCGTGGCACACGCTGCCCTCGCGTCAGCAAATGCGGGAGAAAGCACTGCTGTGGTCGGAAACGCCAAACATGGCAGGATCACCTTCTGCAATATCCTAAACGGGAATCGAGTCTTTAGTTCTATCTATGGCATCTTCCCGGTGGCAATAAGCTGCTGGAAGTAAGTCCCTTAAGATAGTGCCAGAAAGACATAGGAAATAAACATTTCCAGAAGAAGAGGATCCAGTGAACTGCCGAAAAGAGACTTCATTGTGCTTAAATAGTCGTAAACGGAGAAAGCCCTCAGGCACGAAAGCAAAAGACACAAGATGTCGGGAACAGTCGAATCACGTGTAGGCATAGTAGGCAGTTACAGTGTCGACGAGAAACTTCTTGGCAATGCTGCAGGCGGGGACGATTGAAACGAAAAGGGGGGGGGGGCATCAACAAATACTACAAGCAAATCTGGAGCTCAACTCGGGCAGCAGGCACCGACCAGGAAGGGACGTGGGCCCCGTCCGTTGTGTGAACTTGCTGTCTGCAGGGGGGGGGGGCAAACTAAGTCAACGAAGTGTTATTTTGAACAAGAACACTAAAGGAGGAATGGCAGTCATATTAAAAAAAAAATGGCAGAATAATGAGCCATGAGACTAATATATCAGCTCGAACAACCTGAACGATTTCGCATTTTCCCCAAAGTTATGGAAACCCATCAAAGCCGTAACAAGGCACCTACTTCCAATAACCTCTTCGGAAGACAGCTGAAACTTCCACATGAAGCTTCGATTTGAGGTAATCAGTTTCGGGCAGATTACGTTAGAAGGAAGTCGGCCGTTAAACCTCCCGCTGTTTCTGGTCAATTCCCAGGGTATCAAATAGCTTAAGAAATATTCAGACTTACAAATGTATGCAAAAGTTATGATCAGGTTTGATCTGCTGCACAAGGCCTGGAATAAAGAGAGGCAATCTACATAGTGTGTACTGTGTACGGTTTTCAGGATTTAAAACTATTTATATATGCTAAAACGAAATGTTCGTATATGTGAACACGTACAAGCGACAAAGACAACGGTCAGACCCGAATTCTAGTAAGTCTGGGCGCCACAAATTGAGAGTCAGTAGTATTCAATCTGGCCATGAGCCCTAGGAGAGGCTCGACATCAGGACGGAACTGACTGACTCTCAGTCGTAACGTGCCTTTGACTCTGACCTACTTGCTCACTGCAAGAACGGGATGCTTGATGCACAAGCGAAACAACGAGTGACTGAAAATGGCGATATATTATTCGGGTTTTGTTAATCACAAACACGCAACGTGTGTCTTTACACGTGGTAACTTAAAAAATTACCCGCAATTCGCTGGTATAAGTTACAGGAATTGCTGCGTAAAGGAAGAAATGTACACTGACGTTCGTTGCCTTAAGGATGCGGTCAGAAGGAAACGCCCCGAAAAATGGAGAACCAGCAACTGGTTTCTTCTTCACGCCGATACTGCAGCACACCAGCCAGTTTTGGTCAAGGATATCTTTGCATAGAACTATGTAACAGCACTGGATCATTCCCCATACCCTCCTGACCTGGCTCCAGCTGATTTTTACCTGTTCCCTTTACTGAAATCAGGATTGAAGAAATAGCGCTTTTGAAATTCTACTGACATCATTCAGAATGCGACGAAACAGTCGAAAAGTTTTCCACAAAATGGTTTCCAGGAATGTTTCCAACATCTTTACAGTCGCTGGCGGAAGTCTATAATTACACAAGGAGACTATTTTGAAGGAAATGTAGCTTAAATTATGTACTTTTTGTATTTCTCAAAAATAAAGTGATTCCGTCAACATGTTGAAGCTACCACGTCTGCACTTGTTGAGCCAGAATACTCACCATCCATTTGAGGCAATTGAGACAGCCCATCTGCGCCGCGGCGTGCACCGGTGCCATGCCGTCCTTGGCCCGCACGTACAGCGATCCGCCAGCCTCGGTAACAAGGAATTTGAGCACCTCGAGGTGGCCCTCCTGCGCCGCCAAGTACACGGGTGTAACGTCGTTGTCCATCTGCGTGTTGGCGCTGCAACATACATCATGTGACATCACGCCAGCTCCTGACGTCGCCAGTTCAAACTGCCTCCTTCCACAATGAGTCCACGTTCGAGACCCAGTGCTGTCGGTACAAATCATACCTGTACTTCTCACGTTACAGGGCGCGAAGTTAATTGTTTATGGCAGGTGAAAGGAGAGAGGTCGGGTGCAAGACCTAACTCGATAGTGGAGTTACGGATTGCTTCGCAAGGGTCTTAATGGGATGAGCTCCGGCGAAGAATGAAATAGGTTAAAAAAAAAAGTAAAATTCTCTCCATAACAGGCCATGAAAGACCAGTTGGGGAAAACAGGTATAGCTCTACTCTTTCTTTAACCTCGGTGCTAGGTGGGCGATTAACGCCACGCCCTTGCCATTTTACCCCCAGGAAAGAGAGTCGGTACCCACTGTACCGGAGAGTGGGTAGGCCCTAGGACCAGTTTGGACGGATATGGAAAATATCGCCCCCACACGGTTTCGAATCCCAGATCCAGCCCGTAGTGACTAAGGTATTCCGACCGCTTTTGTACAAACAACGACCCGTTATAAACCCACACTGAATTATAACCGAACTAGTAAAATGACTGCAATACACATAAATGATATTTGCTGACGACAATGTCACAGCGGTCCACTTCTTGTTGTGGGCGGCTATGCCTTGCAAAGTATATGTATGTATATATGTATGCCTGTCCTTGATAACGAAAAAACGACAGCTACCCCCATTACCAGATATACAGTGACCGATGATCGGAAGAATAAGATCTCACGTCACATAAGGCTTTCGCAGTCAAGAACTGATATTTCTAACAACTGCGTCTTCGACTTACGTGACTGGACAGACAACGAAAGAGGTTCTTTGCCGTTGGATTATTAGTCTTTTTTAGAGGACAATACACAGTATTCGTTCTTTAAATTTAACTAATATGTCTCTGGGAAATTAACGCCTTTCGCGAGAGACGCTGAAAAGTAAC
>Ga0123353_10008670_pt1 | contig 13913 bp, 13 predicted proteins | sample TergutLab28metaG_3_FD_92763 | JGI IMG/M metagenome (GOLD analysis project Ga0123353, IMG submission 92763) | Labiotermes labralis P3 segment gut microbial communities from Petit-Saut dam, French Guiana - Lab288 P3 | ecosystem: Host-associated > Arthropoda: Insects > Digestive system > Gut ... | reverse complement strand
GTGCAAGCCCATCTTGACGGTGTGGACCCGCTGGATTTTATTTACGATGTCCATACCTTCGGATACTTTGCCGAACACGGCATAGCCGAATACGTACGGATCTTCTCCGAGGTGGTTCAGGGATTTGTTGTTGTCCAGGTTGATGTAAAACTGCGATGTCGCCGAATCCAGAACATCCGTACGAGCCATCGCCACGGTGCCGACTTCGTTATTCAGCCCGTTGTTGGCTTCGCATTTTATCGGCGCGCGAGTCGGACGCAAACGCAGCTTTTCCGTGTATCCGCCGCCCTGCACCGCGAAGTCTCCGATGACCCGGTGGAAAATCGTCCCGTTGTAATGTTCTTCCCGAACATATTGCAGGAAGTTCTCGACAGTGATGGGAGCTTTCTCCGAGTTCAACTCCAACGTTATGTTCCCCATGCTTGTTTCCAGCAGCACCTTAGGCATCGAACGCGCTCCAAAAGGGTAATTGACGAACTATTTCAAAAACTATTGTTTTTCGTCTGTCTTCGCAGCGGGTCAGGCTTCGGGATTCTTTTCTTTGTAAATTTCCCTTGCCAGGCGCACCTGTTCGTCGAGCGCGGCCAGAGCGAGATCCAGCGCTTCCCGGCAATTGGTGCAGAAGGTAAGCTTGTGTTCGATCGTACGGCAGATCGACAGCTTCGACTTGTTCGCTTTTGACAGGATTTCGTCTGGCTGGCCTTCCAGTACTACATCGATCATGCAGCAAAACTGTTCATAACACTCTTTCAGGTACGCCTGCATTTTCCTTCCGACTGCGTCCATGTCCATATAGTAGCGGTCCCCTTCAGGACACGGCGCGAAAACTTCTTCCGGAGTCCGTGGGGAGATCGCGGAACGAACCAGCATGAAGTTTGTCAGTCCGTCCTTTAATTCCTTTGTCCTAAGATCGAGATAATCGTCGAATGTTTTCAAGGCTCTCTCTCGTCAGTTGTTTGGTGTATTGATCTTGTTGCTGACCGGATGATAACGGCAATAAAGCTTGACCGACCACATTTTCCGCATGGTCAGCTATAAAAGCGTGGCTGATAAGGTTTAGTTTAACCGCTTACGGCACCAGGCGCGCGACCTTGGAACTGGTTTCGATCGCTTTTGCTTCATTGGAAGGCGAAATCCCTTTCATGCGGGAATGTCCGTCGAAGATAGCCCCTTCCGCGATCGACAGCTTCTTCGTTACGATCTCGCCGCACACACTAGACTTGCCTGTCAGCTCGACTGTTTCTTCAGCGTCGATGTTTCCTTCGACCGACCCGCCGATCACGATCCCCTTGGTCCGGGTGTTTCCGCGTATATTTCCCAATTCCCCGACGATTACCCAGTCAGCGTCAATGTTTCCTTCCACGGCTCCATCGATGCGGACTGTTCCCTTTGTGCTGATTTCTCCGGCAATGTGCGTGCCGTTGCCGATGATCGTTTCAAGCTCCCGCGATTTTTTCCCCAACATGTTTACCCTTTTCTTTCAAGGAAGTCAGCCGGGTTTATGTGTCGCCCGTTCTTCCACACTTCGTAATGCAGGTGCGGGCCGGTCGAGGTCCCGGTAGAGCCAGAGAGCGCAATGGTATCGCCGCGCTTCACGCGCTGGCCGATAGTAACGAGTACTTTGCTGTTGTGCGCGTAGGCGGTACGGAACCCGTGCCCGTGCTCGACGATCACGACGATACCGCCGCCATCTGTCCGGCCCGCTAATACGACAACGCCGTCAGCCGTTACTTTTACATCGGTTCCCGGCGGGGTCGAGATATCCAGCCCGGTGTGGAACCGCTTATCGTCGTATACCGGATGGCTCCGGTATCCGTAGCGCGAAGAAATTTTTCCGTCCGTGGGCCAACCGGTCGGCGTGGCACGGTAGATGTTTTTCTGGTTCTTGATGTAATCCCGGATTTCCGTGACTGACTGCATCGACTCGTCGAGCTGCTCCCGCAGCGCTTTCATGTCGAAGGAGCCTGAATACGCGGTGTCGCTGGAATATGCGATGTCGCTGGAGTGCGTGGCGTCATCCAGTTCAAGGATATCGATTTTTGACTTCAAGCTGAAGATCTTGCGGAAGTCCTGCTCTGCCTGCCGCAGGTAATGCATGGTGTCCTTGGAATCGTTGAGTGCGGTTATTGCGTGGTCGCGTTGCGCTTTCATTTGGTGGTATTCGATGGTTTTGATCGAAACGCTGGCAAGGAAGAAAGCGCCGCTTATGCTCAAGCATATGCATGCCAGTATGACGAAAACGGATACCTGCATGCGGATAGGCATGGACCTGCCGTGAGGAACCATCAAGATGGTCACAGGAGTCCGTAGCCGTTTGAAGAGAACTTTCGTTCGGTTCATGGCTGGTTTCCTTTAAAAATTGTATTCCCGAGAGGAATTATCGCAACTTACGTTTCAATCGCAAAGAAAAAATTAACATGCTGAAAACAATAGGGTCTACGCCTCTCGCCGCGGACGCCGACAGCTTCCCGGCGGATCTCAAAAAATGTTTCAAGATCAGATTCCGCCATCGGCTGCTGTTTTTCGCACACATCGGTATGAATTGTATCGTTTCGTGTGGGAAATTTCTTTACACAAAAGAGAATGTTCGGCAAAAAAAGATTCGATATTTCGCGGATGGGTGATTACGAAGAGTTCCCTGTGGCCGGACAGGTATGTTTTCAGTGAATCCTCGTCCTTGATGTAGGTGTTCTTCCACTGATCGTCTGTCTCGAATTGCGTCTCCCGGGGGCTCCCGAGCGCCATAGTCGCGAGCTTGCGCCGGTAGAAGGAGACAGAGGGGAGATTTCCCTTGTATACGAGGATATCCAGCTTGTTTTCCGGGTCCAGACGGTTGATCTCAGTTGTCATTATTTTGTAGGTCGTGCTTCTCATGGTGGAGAGCCCGTAAATGCTCCAGCCGACCGCGGCAAGAAACATCAGGCATCCGGCGGTCCAATACATGAAACGGTCGTCTTCCCGTCGGTGGTCTGCCATCCAGACCATTGCCAGGGCAAGAGCGGAGGATGCCGCCAGTGGAAGTCTGGCGCTCGCAAGCGCCGGTAAAAAGAATCCCGCTACCACAGGCGCCGCGGCTATCAACGCCAGCAGGCCGGAGGATATCCTGCGCAGCAGCGGCGCGGTAAAGGCGGCTATTGCTTCCGCTGTGAAGATGGCGGCCGCGCCGTACAAAGGGGCGATGTACGTGGCGTGTTTTCCTTTGACCGCGGAAAACACTACGAAAGGGAGCGCTACGTAAAACAAGAGCAAATTTCTGACCGGAGGATTCAGGCGGCGTATCGACACCAGGCCTTTCCCAAAGAAAAGTATGTACGGCAGGAAAGTCACGAGGAAGATATACATGAAATACCAGAAAGGCTGATAACGGTGGAAGCGGTCGGTGGCGATCCGGTCCACGGTATGCACTTTGAAGAAATAAGACAACAACCCCGGGTTCTCCGCGATGACGAGCAGATACCATGGGAGCGCTATGGCGAGGAAGATCGCCGAGCCGGCAATGATTTCTCCCGGGCGGAAAACTTTCCTGTGGTTCCCGTTGAAGATTTTTGCCGCAAGATACGGCATGAGCGTGAAGGCGAAGATGATGTGCCCCTTCGTCAGGAAGCCAAGCCCGAGAAAAAGGCCAAGCAGCGGGGCGTCGTAAGACCGCTTCTTCCCATACACGCTCCGGAACAGGTGGAATTGGGCGGCGGTGACGAAAAGTATGAGATAGATTTCCGTGGAGGCGATTCGCGCGAGGGTTATGAACAGGATGGAGGTGGAAAATACAAGGGCGGCAAAGAGCGTTTTTCGGGCGTCTCCGAGCAGGATATGCGCTGTTTTGCGCACATAAAGGACTGACAGGCAAGCGGCGACGACACAGAAAAAACGTACGCCGAAGTCGTTGAGCCCGAAGAGGCGCATGCCGGCGGCTGTCATCCAGTACGCCAGGGGCGGTTTGTGGAAATGCTTGATCCCGTTGATTCGCGGCTGGAGAAAATCTCCCGAGGCGAGCATCTCCCGGCCTGCTTCGGCGTATCGCGCTTCGGTGGACTCCACGATGGAAACGGCTCCAAGGGGAGCCAGGAGCATCACAAAATATAGAAGTAGAAGCCAGAGGCTACGATTCGTGGTCAATTACATTCTCGCCTTCCTGGCATGCCCTCGTTTTTTCCTGCTTGATGAAATAAAGGTTTCGGAAATAGATGAGGAAACCGGCCGCCTGTCCGACGATGAACACCGGATCCTTCCGCAGTATTGAGTACGTCAGAAGCAACGAGGATCCCCCGATGCTGAAATACCAGAAGGAAACCGGAATAACACTTTTTTTGTGTTTTTCGGAATAAAGCCACTGGACGAAGAATCGCATGAAGAAAAGGATTTGCCCTGCGAATCCCAGTATGAGTAACGCTTTTTCGTATTTGAAAGTCATACTTGTTTTTCCCGGATCGACAGCGTCAGGTTCCGCCGTATCATCCAGCGGACGGCGAGAACGTCGTGGAACCCTTCGATGCCTCTTTTCAGGTTTGTGTATTTCGATTTTCCGTGGATGCGCGGGCGGTGGCGCACTTTCACCTCGATTACACGGGCGCCCTCCAGCCGCATAAGCGTCGGCAGGAAGCGGTGTGTCCCGCGAAACATTTTTATCCGCTTTGCCATGGAGGCCCGCATTACCTTCAGCGAACAGCCTGTATCCCGGATCGTTTCTCCGGTCATGCTGTTGCGGAAAGTGTTGCCGATCCAGCTCCCGATTTTCTTGAAAATGGTGTCCTGGCGGTTATGGCGCCAGCCGTTCACCATGTCGTACTCGCCGTAATTCTCAAGCATCAACGGGATGTCCGCGGGGTCGTTTTGCAGGTCGCCGTCCAGTGTGATGATCGTATCTCCCGATGCCTCCTGGAAACCGGCGGAGAGGGCAGCCGATTGTCCGCAATTCTTCGCGAAAGATACATACCGTACCTCCGGGATGGTTTGCGTAAGCTCCTTTATGATTGAAAGTGTATTGTCACGGCTGCAGTCATCGATGAAAAGGATCTCGAAGGGAAGGCCGAGCTTCTTTGCCTCCGCAAGAATCTCGCCCGCCAGAGGGGCAATGTTTTCCTCCTCGTCAAAAACCGGTATGACGAACGAAATTTTCCCTATATTTGAGGTTGTTTCCATGATCGGTCTTATCCTCTCGTGTTTGGGGTTACGATTACGGCAAAACCGACCTTGTCAAAAAAGGCGGAAGAACTGCTGGATGCCCGAGGCGATATGTTGTACTCCGATGCAGATCAGCAAAAACCCCATAAATCGCTTGATCGATTCTATGCCGTGGCTCCCCAAAAGGTCCGCGATTTTGTTGGAGGAGCGCAGGACCAACCAGCAGATTGTCCCTACGGTGATGATTGACGCGACGACTGCCGTAAGTCCCACAATCATGGACAGGACTCCGGGGATGGCGAAAAGCCTGGTGGACTCGGTAATGACGATTGCGATTGACCCCGGACCGCTCAAGGAAGGCATGGCCAACGGGATCAATGCGATATCCATTTTCCCTTTACCGGCCAGCGGGTCGCTGATGGGGGCGGTTTCCGGGCCGGGAAATAACATTCGCATACCGATAGTGGAGATGACGAGTCCGCCGGCGATGCGCAAAGCCTCCATGGAGATGCCGAAAAAACGGATTACCAGGCTTCCGATAAACAGGGATCCGATCAGGATCATCGAGGCGTAGATAGACGCTCTGCGCACATCCCGCACTCGCGCTTCCGGCGTCGCGTTCGGAGTCAGCGCCAAAAGCAATGGAATAGTACTGAAAGGGTTGACGACAGGTAAAATCGCCAGCACCCCAAGCAAGTACATTTCCAAGAAGTGTTTGACCGAAGCCAAGATGGTTTCTCCTGCTTAATAATATTAGGTGGTTTTGTCGGTTTTCACAATTGGCGCCTTGAGAATTCTCCATGCCTTTCTCTGGTATCATGGCCAAATCAGTTGTAAGGAGGCGTAACATGAAAAGGAAAATCTTCTCGGCGCTCCTTTGCGTCCTTATCTTTCCCGCGTTTTTCTCTTGCACCGTTATGCAAGGTACCTATCAGAAAAAGGTGGATGAGACGCGGGAACTTGCGCTCAAGGGCGCTGCGCTGGAAGGGGAGCGCGATGGCCTGAAGGTCGGCCTGGCGGAATGCGCGCGGCACAGGGACAAGCTGGCAACCGATTTCGCCTATGTTACCAGCCAGTTGAACATGGCATCGCTTGCCCGCGAGGAGGTTCGCAGAAAGATTTCGGAACTGGAAAGGGAAAACGACAGGCTCGTACGGCTTGCGCAGAAGAAGGAGGAGCAGGTAGAGCAGGTTCAGAAGGCAAGCTCTACTTACGAGGAACTGCTCGAAAAGATGAAAGCCGAGGTCGAGCGCGGGCAGGTCACCATCAAGGAGCTTGAAGGAAAGCTCTCGGTGAATCTTGTCGACTCGATCTTGTTCGATTCGGGAAGGGACGAAGTAAAGAAAGGCGGGGAGGAGATCCTGGTCAAGGTCGTCTCGATCCTCAAAGACATAGAAGACAAGTTCATAAGGATCGAGGGACACACCGACAACGTCCAGATCTCCGGTTCCCTGCTGAAGCGGTATCCGAGCAACTGGGAGCTTTCGGCGGCGCGCGCGATCAACGTCGCCAGGTTCCTGCAGCAGGAAGGAGTTCCGGGGGGGCGGCTTTCCGCGGTTGCCTTCGGAGAATGGAAGCCTGTCGGGGACAACAATACGCCCGAAGGGCGCGCGCAAAATCGCAGGATAGAGATTACTCTCGTCGACAAGGATTGAATGTGATACGCAAAGCGCTTCTGCTCAAGCTGTTCGATGCCGCGTATATGCAGCGGTGGAACGACAGGATCCGCCCGGTCGAGTTTATCGAACTGGACAAGCAGGCCCACAAGATGGTCATAGCCTACTCTCTTGCCCGCTTCGAAGAAGAGGCCGGAAACACCGTGTTGTGGCAGAAGATGATCGAGGCGGGAATCTTCGAACTGCTCCAGCGGATCGTCATTACCGACTTGAAGCCGCAGATCTACTACAAAATCAAGGCCGACACGCGGAAATACCGGCAACTGACGGAATGGGTGTACCGGGAACTGCAGCCGGTTATATCTCCGCTTGGAAAGGCGTTTTGCAAGCGATACCAGGAACATTTCCACGAGAAGGAGGGAGGGATAGAGAATCGGATCTTGAGCGCCGCCCACTTTTATGCCTCCCGGTGGGAATTCCAGATCCTTGAGCGCGCCAACCCGGACGGCTATGAAATGGATGATATTCGGGCGGATCTGGATCGGAAGGTCGATGGTTTTCGTGATCTCCGTGGGATAGAGCTTCTGTCCTGTGAGCGGCGGTTCCGGAATTTCATCGACCTGTGCGGGCGGCTGCGGTTTCAGTCACGCTGGGCGCACCTGCACCGGATTCCGAAGACGTCGGTCCTGGGGCACTCCCTGTACGTGGCGATTTTGTCCTATCTGTTTTCACTGGAAATCAAGGCGTGTCCGCAGCGCTGCAGGAACAACTTTTTTACCGGCCTGTTTCACGATCTGCCGGAGGTTCTCACCCGCGACATCATTTCCCCTGTGAAGCGGTCTGTGGAGGGGCTGCAAGACCTGATAAAGGAATATGAAAAGGAGCGGATGGATCAGGAGGTTTACAGCCTCCTTCCTGAGGAATGGCTCCAGGATTTCCGCATGTTCGCCGAGCTTGAGTTCGATAATGTTGTGACCATCGACGGGAAAGCGCAAACCGTGTCGGCGCAGGATATCCAGGATAAATACAATGAAGACTTGTTCAATCCGAAAGACGGAGAGCTTGCCCGGCGCGCCGACCAGCTTGCCGCTTTTGTCGAGGCGTATGCCGGAATCCGCAACGGCAGCACCAGCCCGGATCTGCAGTACGCCAAGATCAACATACGCAGACATGAGCAGGAAAAGCAGTATTTGGGGATGAACTTCGGGGAGATCTACTCCGACTTCGATTAGGGCGATTTTACCGTTTAACGGGCGACCGTGCCGGACACGGTCCACTTGTCGTAACGCAGCAGGAGCAAAAGGGCTGGTATCGCCGCGAGCGCGGAGATGACGAAGTAATTCGACCACCCGAACTTGTTGGCGATAAATCCCGTCGGGGCGCCGATGATAACGCGCGTGACCGCCATCAGGCTGGTCAGCAGGGCGTACTGCGTGGCTGTGAAGCGCCGGTCGCACAAACTCATCAAAAAGGCCGTATACGCCGCCGTTCCCATGCCGTTGCACAGGTTTTCAAGGCCGATCGCCGCAACCAGGGCCGTATAGTTGTGGCCGATCTTTGCCAGCGCGTAGAAAGTCAGTACGGACAATGACTGCAAAACGCCAAAGACCCACAAGGACATCTTCATCCCCATCTTTGTCACCAGCGCGCCGCCTACCAGTGTGCCGATGATCGTAGCAGCCATACCAAGCCATTTCGTGACGGCGCCGATGACGGTCATGCTGAACCCGATTGAAAGAAGGAACGGCGTGAGCAGGGCGGTCGCCATTACTATGTCGAGCTTGTATAAGATGATGAACAAAAGGATCCAGTAGGCTCCCTGTCGGCCAAGGAATTCCCGGAACGGCTCGATCACCGCTTCCTTCAGGCTTTTTGGCGTTTTCATCGGGAGTGTGGGCTCAGGGGAAAGCACCGACGCTGTGATTCCGACCGTGAGCGATCCGGCCATGAGGAGATAGACCATCTGCCACGGCATGCGGTCGGCCAGGATAAGCGCAATTGCTCCTGACGTAAGCATCGCTATGCGGTATCCCAGGATGTGGACCCCGGCTCCGGGCCCCAACTCATCAGGGAGGAGAACCTCCGTGCGGTAAGCGTCTACCACGATATCCTGGCTTGCGCTGCAGAAGGAGACAAGCAACGCGAGCAAGGCGAGAATTCCGGGATGCGCCTTCGGTTGACTGAAAGCCATCGCCGCAATAGTGATCATGAGCGCCACCTGCGTCACAAGCATCCATCCGCGACGCCGTCCCATAAACGGAGGTACGAACCGGTCCATAAGAGGGGACCACAGGTACTTGATGGTGTATGGAAGTCCTACAAGCGAGAAGGCGCCGATTACCGTCAGATCGACTTTTTCCGTTGCCATCCACGCCTGGAGGGTGCTCCCGGTAAGCGCCAGGGGAATCCCCGAGGAAAAGCCTAAAAGCAGGACGAAGAAGATACGGCGATTTGCGAAGGCATCCATCAGCGCGGACATAGGATGTATACTACCATTGGTCGCCGACTATACTATGCAAAACACCGCAAAATCTATTAACATTTCTGGAATGAACAATATCTACGGAACAATTTGCGCTGTCGGGGGCGGAAAAGGTGGTGTCGGCAAGAGCCTCGTTTCCGTCAATCTCGCTTGCGCGCTTGCCCGCGAAGGACACGAGGTCATTCTTGTAGACGCCGATCTTGCGGGCGCCAATGTCCATACCATGTTTGGGATCAAGCATCCTCCCCTGACGCTGAACGAGTTTGTGAACAACACTGTGGGGACGATCGAAGATGTACTGATTCCAACGGAGCTCAAAACGCTCCACCTGATCTGCGGCGCGACCGATTTCATCGATCTGGCCAACCCTGGGCGCGTCCGGAAACAGAAGATATTGCAGTCTATTTGCCGCCTGTCCGCCGACTTTATTCTGGTCGATATCGGGGCCGGGGCTACTTTCAACAACCTTGATTTCTTCAACATGGCGAACTTCGGGGTTATCGTAACGACTCCGGACCCGACCGCAATCCTTGGCGGCTACGAATTTCTGAAAATGGCTGTTCGCCGCAAGATCCAGGTTACCTTCTCCGATATCCCCTTTATCAAAGAGTCGCTCGACGCGCTCATAAGCGGAGACGGAACGGAGAAGGCGCGCAAGATCGGAGACGCGGTTGAGGCATTGAAGGGTATCGACAGAGAGGCGGCGGAGAAGGTAAGCGCCCTTCTTCAGGAGATGAATTTGCGCCTGGTCGTAAACTGCGCCTCCGGGCCGGAAGGAGAAAAGGTACACCGGGTGCTGTACGGCATCTCCCAGCAGTATTTGCAGGTGGACCTTCCGCTTATCGGGAACATCCCGCGCAGCCCGGAGATAGAGAGATCAGTACGGACGATGAAGCCGGTCATGTTTTCGGGGCCTGATAAGGTGATCGCGCCTTTTATCAGGATGGCCCGTAAGCTTGCTTCAGAAGCGGAGTCTTTGCCGCCATCCAGCCTGTTTTTTGTGGAAGAACTCGATCAGGAGGAAGCAAGACCAGACCTGCCGGATTCTTTGATCTGCCTGAACGATGTGGTTGTCCGCGCCGGAAAGACTTTACGGATTCAGACTGAGGATTTGGGGAAGGAGAAGTCGCTGGTCCAGACCGTGGTGTTCATAGACGGAAAGGTCATATTCATGAAAGAAAACGGATATGACGCTCTCGGCGTGAAAGGAGCTTCCAGCGACCAGGTTTGCGAGATGGTGCGCTGGCAGCACAATGGAATAATGCACGGAGTCCGGGACGGCAGGATAGATCAAAAGATCGCGGAGACGGGTTGACCGGGGTCAAAAAAGCGGTCGTTCTTCTTCTGGCAGCATTCGCCATCCTGTTTGTGGCGTGTCCGACAGTAGATTTATCCCGCAAAGGCGTACGACCTCCCACCAGCGCTGATGCTACGGCGTCCGGCCCGGTTGCCGGGTTCGGAGATTTTCGGGTAGCGGGGGCGGATTTTGCCGACGCATCCACGATGGTCGTCGACGATCTGGGGCGCGGCATCGACGACATCGCGGCCGGTATGATAACCACGGTTCGCGGGACGCTGGATGCGTCATTCCAGACAGGTTTTGCCTCCATGATAACGATCGAACGGGAAATGCGCGGCCCCGCCTCCGACAACGTGGTGAGTCTCGATAACGGGACATTCCGTGTGCTTGGACGAACGGTCATCGTAAATCCCGCCACTGTTCTCCTGGACGCCGCCGGCAAAGACACCAGTCTCGGAGAGTTGAAGAAGGGGTTCCTGGACAATGATTTCCGTCCCATCCTGGAAGTACACGGGGCCGTACAGGACAACGGGGCCATCCGCGCTTCCTACATAAGCTGGATACAGGACAATGTTGTTGATGGCGGCAATGTGGAGCTTCGTGGAACGGTAAGAGAGATAAACACCCTGGCTCATACATTCCGGATAGGGCCGCAGACTGTGAATTATATGCGTCTTTCGGCAAGCGGCAGGATCAACTGGCCGCCTGCTGGTCTTTATAATGGGTTGGTCGTCGATGTCTGGGGATGTATCGAAATCGATGGCGAGACGTGGGTCGTGCGGACCCGGGACAATACCGATGACCGGATAGCGGTGATTTCCGTTGGTCTTGGAAACATGCCTGATCGGATCGCGCTCGAGGGATACGTGCTTTCGGGGGTCTCCAATTTGTTCAGGCTTTCCGTGCCGGGCGGAGCGGTGACGGTGACATCAGACGCGGCTACGACGCTTTCCGGGGATACCTTCGGCATTGGCAAGAAGGTACGGGTAAAGGGTACTTTGCTTGGAAACGACGGGAGGCAAGTCCAGGCATCTTCCGTGTTCGTCCTGAAGGCGCTGGATGTTTTGCTGGAAGGGCCCCTTAAAAGTTTGCCATCCGGCGGAGACACGATCGCCCTGCTGGACAGAACGGTGAAGACCGACGGTTTCACAATGTTCAGGGATCCCTCAGGCGGCGTCCGGGACGGATTCGGATTGAGGTCGCTGGCATTGGACAACATTGTGCGGGTGATCGGATGGGTTGACGGCAGCGTCGCTGCGGGAAATATTGTGGCTGCCCGGCTGGACCGGATCGACGGGAATACGGACAGGGTGAGTATTCAGGGGCCTGCTTCCTCCTGCAATAACCAGCTGTCGCCGTCGCTGCAGATACTGAATTTCACCGTGAGCACAAACTCCTCCGACATCGATTACTACGACAAGGGAGGCGTCAAACTCGACGACAGAGATGCGTTTTGCGGCAAACTGGCCGCCGGCGCGATCGTACGTGTCCGCAACGGTGTGTTTGTATCCGCTGCCCCCCCTCGGATCAACCCTCCCACGGCAGGCGACCGGATGGAGTTGGAGATCGTAAACGTGGTCCGGTGATAGGGATATTTCCAGGATATTAAGGTGTTTCCAGGAGAAAGATCGTGACAAATGTTTTGCTGCTCGTAAATATTGCCCTGTTGGTTGTCGTGGTAACCGTTTTACTCATTTTGTTAAGAAAAACTTCACGCTCCGATGCTCCTTCGTTATCTGCCCGGCTTGATATTTTCGAAAAAACACAGGAAAGAACCGAGAGATCGGTAAGGGAAGAAGCCGCCCTGAGCAGGGATGAATCCGGAAAAGCTTCCCGCGACCAGCGACAGGAACTGGCCACGGCTTTTAAAACATTTGGTGACTCCACCGCGCAAAGGATGATTGAGACGGCCAATGCCCAAAAGGAACAGTTTGAAGGGTTTTCCGCTCAACTGAGTTTCTTTGCCAAGGCAAGCGGTGAGCAACTGGATGGCATCCGGGCGGAATACGCAACGGCGTCGAAACAGCTTCGGGAAGAAGTCGTGTCGACGCTTAAGAGCATTTCGGAAACAATGGCCGCAACGATGGGCGAGATGGCGAAAATCCAGAAGTCCCAGCTGGAATCCATGGAAAGCCGTCTGAAAAACATGCAAGAGGAAAATGCCAGGCAACTGGACCAGATGCGGCAGACGGTGGATGAAAAACTCCAGGGAACCCTGGAAAAGCGCTTGGGCGATTCTTTCAAGCAGGTCAGCGAGCGCCTGGAGCAGGTGCATAAAGGGCTTGGCGAGATGCAGACGCTTGCTTCGGGCGTCGGCGATCTGAAAAAAGTGCTGACGAATGTAAAAACCAGGGGCATATGGGGAGAGGTGCAGCTTGGAGTGTTGCTGGAGCAGGGGCTCAATCCTGATCAGTATGCGACAAACGTCGCAACCAAAAACAGCGGCGAGAGAGTCGAATTTGCGATCAGGCTTCCGGGCCAAAGCGAGGACAAGGCGGAAACCGTATGGCTTCCGATAGACGCCAAGTTCCCCACTGAAGATTATCAGCGCCTGGTCGAGGCGCAGGAGAGGGGCGATCTCGGCGAAGTGGATGCAGCAGGCAAACAGCTTGAAGGCCGTGTAAAAGGTTGCGCGAAAGATATAAGCGAAAAATATCTGAACCCTCCCATGACAACGGATTTCGGCATTCTGTTTCTGCCGGTAGAAGGTTTGTACGCGGAAGTCATACGCAGGACGGGCCTGACTGAATTTATCCAAAGAGAGTACCGTGTCGTAATCGCGGGGCCGACCACTTTGTGGGCGATATTGAACAGCCTCCAGATGGGTTTCCGCACGCTGGCCATCCAAAAGCGTTCAGGCGAGGTGTGGAGCCTCCTTGCGGCGGTCAAAAACGAGTGGACGAAATACGGCGATGTTCTCGATCAGGTGCAAAAGAAGTTGAACCAGGCTTCGGAGACGGTCGAGAAGGCCAAAGCGCGGTCAAGGGCGGTCGGCAGAAAACTTCGTGATGTGCAGGAACTTCCCTCCGGCGAAGTCTCCGAGTTGTTGCCGCCTGATGTTTTTGAGGATGAGGAATAGGGCGGACTGGAGCGATTTTCGCGGCAAGAGCAGCGGCCTTGCCGTACCCCTTGCGATGCCCGTTTAAAGCCCGCTAGAGCAATTTCACTTTGAAAACTTCGTATTCGCAATGGCGGCTGACTTGAGTGAGAGACCTTTGTCGGGCGCTGTCTTCGCGCAATGCAACGGACGTTATCGCAGGGGGGTTCTCCTGAGGGTGCATGTCTTCCGCAGCAAAAGCATGGAGGCTTTCGCCAGGAAGACCTGCAGACGAGCGAGCCATGGATGGTGAGCGAGGCGGGCCCGACCGGAGAATGTCTCAAACGAAAGCGGCCG
>Ga0123353_10008669_pt1 | contig 13915 bp, 13 predicted proteins | sample TergutLab28metaG_3_FD_92763 | JGI IMG/M metagenome (GOLD analysis project Ga0123353, IMG submission 92763) | Labiotermes labralis P3 segment gut microbial communities from Petit-Saut dam, French Guiana - Lab288 P3 | ecosystem: Host-associated > Arthropoda: Insects > Digestive system > Gut ... | reverse complement strand
TGCTATTTCCTTTGCCAGAAGCTCACTTTGGTTGAACCCGCGCTCGCGTTTGCCCAAACGGTGCAGCGGCACACAGCAGATCAGGTCAAAACGCAGATCCAGGCCGCTTTGCCGGAGACCGTCCGCCATCTCCGCCCCGAAAGCTCTGGCCAGCGCGGGTGTTTTGTAAAACTTGAAGTTGCGCACGGCTCGTCTGACCTCGCCCTCATACGCGAAACAACCGACACAGCTGTCGAAATGTATCTCGTGGCAGGTGCATTTCGGCAGCTCGCGGCCGCACACTCTGCAAAAAAGCTTATCCGCGCGCGGCAGGGTTTTGCGGCATTTTCCGCAGGGGTGACCCGGTTGATCGGTCAGCTGGCCGCAGTAGGCGCATTTTTCGGGAAAGAAGAGCGATATCAGGCGGTTCAGGTTCATCTTGCAACCTCACTACACAATCTTAATCGCGAACACCGGGCACCGCGCCGCGCAGTACCCGCACAGCAGACATTTAGACCGGTCGCACACGGCTCGCCCGCCCGCGATATCAATCGCGTTCGCGGCACACACCGGAACGCATTTTCCGCACCCTTCGCACCAATCGTCAATATGCAATCGCCGTGTTTTTTCGTTTAGATATTTCTCCTGCTCCGGCGTGAAGCATCCGGTTGAAAAATAATTGATATTGGCTTCCAGCTCTTTTGCCGACTGCATACCGATGGCCACGCTGTCAATGCAATTTTGAGCCAGCACATAATCAAGGCAGGCGGGCGCGGTTTTGAAGAGATTACCGCCGCCCAGCGGTTTCATGGAAAACACACCGATCCCGGCTTTATGAGCGGCTTTTATGGCGGTCAGCATTTCATCCGCGCTGCCGTCGGCAATGCCCAGCCCCTCGCGGTTGAGCAGCGGATGAATAACATCCAGCCCGGTTTGAACCGCGCCGTATACCGTCGCAATGTGGTGCATGGACGCGCCCACGGCTTTTATGACGCCTTTTTGTTTGCATTCAAGCAGATACTCCAACGCCGGGGCATGACCGCGCAGGGTGTGTATACTCTCCTGCTCGTGCAACATAAAAATGTCGATGTAATCCCGGTCAAGCTCGCGCCGCGCCTGTTCGACCGCCTGCATAGCCAGCTCGCGGGTGTATGCGTAGGTTTTTGTGGAGACAACCAGATCATGCCGCCCGCTGAGCTTCATGCCCTCGCGCAGATGGGCGTAGGTCCCGTACAGCTGAGCGGTGTCGAAAAAATTAACGCCCCGACGGTCGGCCAAAGCAATCAGCTCTCCGCCCGCGCGGGGGGAAAGGTCGGACTGCAGCGGCCCCATAGTCAGGGTGCCAAAGCATATTTTTGAGACTTCAATGCCGGTTTTGCCCAAAATTGAATACGGCGACATGATAGAATTACTCGTCCAGATACGCCCGCACAAGCGCCTGCAAAAGCTCATCCCGGTCAATCTTGCGGATCATGCTGCGGGCGTTGTGGTGGGTGGTGATATAGGTGGGATCCTCCGAGAGGATATAGCCCACGATCTGGTTGATGGGGTTATAGCCCTTTTCGCGCAACGCGTCATACACGCCGGTCAGCACCTTGCGCATTTCGATCTCGCGTTGATCGCCCAGTGAAAACGTCATTGTATCGTTCATCGTGTATCCTCCCAAAGAACAAATTATAGAATAATAATTACGTTACTATCATACAGCACTTTTGGATAAAATACAACTACTAATGTGTGAAAAAAATAAATTTTTTGTTAACTCTCGATAACACGTTGCGCAAATTGTGCGCATTTTATTCCGTCGACCGCCGACGAGATGATCCCCCCGGCATATCCCGCCCCTTCGCCGCAGGGGATAATGCCGATTATAGCACTGTGCAAACCCTCATCCCGCAGTATCCTCACCGGGGACGAGCTGCGGGTTTCCACTCCCGTGAGGATCGAATCATGAAGCGCGAAGCCGGGCAGTTTTTTGTCCATCGCCCGAATCCCCGCCCTCAGCGCGTCGACGACAAAGCCCGGCAGACATCCGCGCAAATCCGCCATAGTAACGCCCGGCATGTAGCTGGGTTTCACCCGGCCGAGCGTAACGCTGGATTTTCCGGTCAGAAAATCCCCGGTCAGCTGAACCGGCGCGAAATAATTCGACCCGGCGATTTTATAAGCTTTTCGCTCAATCTCCCGCTGGAATTCTATGCCCGCCAGGGGGTGTTCACTCCTCAAATCCTGCGGACTTATCCCGACAAGCAGCGCACTGTTGGCGTTCGCTTTACCTCTTGCGAATTCGCTCATGCCGTTGGTCACCACCTGCCCCGGTTCCGAAGCCGAGGCGACCACCTGCCCGCCCGGGCACATGCAAAAGGTGTACGCGGTTTTGCAGTGGGAAAAATGCGCCGACAGCTTGTAGTCCGCCGCGCCCAGCACAGGATGCCCGGCAAAAATGCCGTAACGAGCCTTGTCTATAAGCGTTTGAGGGTGCTCAATGCGAACGCCTATCGCGAAAGGTTTGTGCATAATCGGCACGCCCCGGCCATACAGCATCTCCACAGTGTCCCGCGCACTGTGTCCGATGGCGAGAATCAGCGTATCGCAGTCCAGCGTTTCCGTCCCTTCCGGCGTTCGCAACACTATGCCCCGCAGGCGGTTTTCGCTTATCAGCACATCGCTCAGCAGGGTGTTGAACCGCACCTCGCCGCCCAGCGAGATGATCTCGCGGCGTAAGTTCCTGACCACGTTTTGCAGTCTGTCCGTGCCGATGTGGGGTTTGGATTCGTACAGAATTTCTTCAGGCGCGCCGTGAGCGTGAAGCTCGCGCAGCACCGCTTTTACGCGGACATCCTTGATGCCGCTTTGCAGCTTGCCATCGGAAAACGTTCCCGCTCCGCCCTCGCCGAACTGCACGTTGGATTGCGGGTTGAGCACACCACGCTCCCAAAAGGCTCTGACCGATTTTGTGCGCTCTTCCACAGGCTCTCCCCGCTCCAGCACGACGGGGCACAGCCCGGCTCTTGCCAGTGTCAGCGCGGCGAACAGCCCTGCGGGGCCGCTGCCAACGACCACCGGGCGAAGTTTGTCGGGGCTTTTTTTTGCGGTTTTAGGGAATATAAATTCAATCTGTTCCGGCGAGGAAATGTTGATGTCGGTGCGCTTTAACAGCCGCCGTTCATCATTTGCGCACAGGTCAAACGCGCAGATAAACTGAACGCTGCGATGCCGCGCGTCGATTGATTTTCGGGATATTTTAGCCGAGATTATCTCAGTCGGGGGTATCCTAAGCAGACCGGCGCACAGCTTTTTCACGTCGGAAAAATCCGCGCCCGGCGGCAGTCTTATATCGCTTATGCGGATCATCGGCATTCCCTCCCCGCCGCGTTTTTTCCGGCGACCCAGCCCGAGCTCCATGCCCATTGCAAGTTGTATCCGCCGCATTCGCCGTCCACGTCCAGCACCTCACCCGCGGCATACAGCCCCCGCGCCAGCCTGGATTCCAGCGTGAGCGGGTCAAAATCGCGGGTGTCCAGCCCTCCGGCGGTGACCTGCGCGTTTTTGAACGGCATAACCCCGGCCGCCTCCAGCCGCCATTTTTTGATAAGGCCGCAAATCCGCGACAAATCCGCGTCGGTTATGTCACATACGCGCGTCGAAAGCGCAACGCCCGCCAGCTTTAGCAGGGTTTGCCCCAGGCGTTTGTGTAGCAGCCCGCTCAAGAAATTCTCCCCGGTCAGGTACCCCAAATCCGCCCGCCGCCGCTTCAGCATATCCAAAAGCTGCCCGCGCGAAAAGTCCGGCAGCAAATCCATCGAGATGAATATGTTATCAGAGACGGAGCCTGATACATCCCGCGACAGTCGCAAAACCGGCGGCCCCGAAATCCCGTATTCGGTAAAAAGTATCTCGCCGCGCTCGGTTCGAACGGGTTTTCCGCTGATAATGACCGACGCCGCGCCGTTTATTTTTATACCCTTGAGGGGTTTGATATCGGCGGTTTTGGTTTTGATCTGGACGATTGCCGGGCGCAGGGGCGTGACTTTGTGCCCTAACCTCTCCGCCAGAGCGTAACCGCTGCCGTTTGAGCCGAGTTGCGGTGACGCGCATCCTCCGGCGGCCAGAATCACGGCGTCCGCCCGCCAGTTGTCCTGAGCGGAAAAAAGCCGGAACACGCCGGAGCTTTTTTCCAGCCGGGTGATTTCAGTCCCCGTCAAAAACTCCGCGCCCAGTGCCGCCGCCCTGAACCGCAGCGCGTCCAGCACCGCCGCCGCCTGCCCGGACAGGGGATATATCTTGCCGTCCGGTTCGGTGAGCGTTTCCAGACCGAGACTGGCGAAAAAATCCAGAGTGCGCGGCACGTCGAATTCCGACAGAGCCGCCGACCAAAATCCGGGGGCTCCGCCGTGATAACCGGCTTTTCCCGCGTTGACATTACTCAGGTTGCACCGCCCGTTGCCGGTGGCCAACAGCTTTTTGCCCGCTTTGTCCAGCCGCTCAAATATGTACACACGCGAATGCGGGGAATGCTCGCGCACGCTGATGGCGGCCGTCAGCCCCGCCGCGCCGCCGCCGATTATCGCGATTGTTTGGCTCATTTGCTGACCTCCCGTTGTAGGGTCAGGGTAGACGCGAGGTCTGCCCCTAAACATTTATTTTACATTATTGCGCGAAGAATAGCAATTGATTTTTGGACAAATCTATGTTATGATTTACTTTGCAGAGTTCAATGCCGCTACGCGGGCGGTTAGCCACACCCTAAAAAGGGGGTGGTTTTTGTGGAGAGTATCGTAATACTTATAATCTTTCTGATTTATATTGATTATAAACTCACCGTAAAACGCAAGTAACCGCTCCCCCTGCAAGGTAAGCGGTTACTTGTTTTAACTTGCTAACTTGATGGGCTAACCGCTCAGCGGCATTGCCTCTGCGTTTATATTACACTATTGCAATAGAAATGTCAATACCAACGAAGTGTCGAATATGAGAAAACAACATGAAGATTAAAACGCTTGACGGCAGGCTGTCGGTCTGCGCGGATTTTGTTCGCCCGGGCAGCCGGATTGCCGACATCGGAACGGATCACGGCCTGCTGCCGGTCTGGCTGATCCGCGAGGGAATCGCCGCCCATGCCATTGCCTGCGACCTGCGGGAGGCTCCGCTGTCGAAAGCGCGGCTTGCGGTCGAAAACGCCGGACTGACGGACAAAATCGAAACCCGCCTGAGCGACGGGCTGGCAAACATCCTCCACTTTGAATCCGATGATATCATTATCGCGGGGATGGGCGGCGAACTGATCGTTTCCATTATCCGTGCCGCCGAATGGCTGCGTCACCCGCGCTACCGTCTGATTTTGCAGCCCATGACCAACGATGAAAAACTCCGGGACTTTTTGTGCGGGCAGGGCTTTGAGATTTCCGAAGAACGCGCGGCGGTCGTCGGAAAACATGTTTACACGGTGATGCGCTGTGAATATTCCGGCAAGATATCAATGCCGGATGCGCTTTTTCTGCTGTGCGGTCGGCTGATTCACGACGGTTCGCCCGAAGCTATGGCGTACTTGCAAAAGAAGCGGCAGCGGCTGCTTACAAAAGCCCGGGGGCTTGAACGCGCCGGTAAGGCGGAACAGGCGGCGGTTTTTCGGCGGCTTGCCGACGAGATATAAGGCGATTGAGAAAACCGGATTTTGCGGACGGCCAAAAGCCGCCCCTACACGCGAAAGGAAATCGACCACGATGACGACGATTCAGCAAGTCTTTGATTTCATCGACAGCTTCGCCCCGTTCGATACGGCTTTATCGGACGACAACCCCGGTCTGCTGGTCGGCGGCGGCAATCATCCGGTAACCGGCATAGCGGTCGCGCTGGACATAACCGGGCACTGCATCGACCGGGCTATCAGGCAAAACTGCAATCTGATAGTAAGCCACCACCCGGTGATTTTCCGCCCGCTGAAAAATATCGGCGCGTGGTCTTTGCCCTATTTGCTGGTTCGCGGGGGATTAAGCGCGATTTGCGCGCACACCAACCTGGACGCGGCGACAGGCGGAGTTAACGACGCGCTGGCGGCGGCTTTGGGCTTGAGCGAAATAGACAGCCTGGCCGACCCGAAAACCCCCGGCAAGCCACCGATCGCGAGGGTTGGAAATCTGCCGGTTTCGATGAGCGGCACCGAACTTGCGCGGTATACCAAAACCAAGCTGGGAACCGCCGCCGTCAGGTTCACCGAAGGCGGCAAGACCATCACCCGCGTAGCGGTCTGCGGCGGCGCGGGTATAGATTTGATGAACCCTGCGATGGACGGCGGCGCACAAGCACTGATAACCGGCGACGTCAGGCACCACGAATTCCTGGAAGCCCGGCATAACGGTTTTACCCTGATCGACGCGGGGCATTTTGAGACCGAGGTTGTTGTCGTCAGGCCGCTGTGCGAACGGCTGAAAGCGCGGTTCCCGGAGATTCCGGTCGAGGTTATCGAGGCGTCGCCTGCGGCGCGGACGGTCTGAAATTGCGAAACGAATTGGTCTGCGGGCGGCTGGTAGCCGCCCCTACATGGCATAGATATAAAATTCATTTTTACCGCAATACGTAGGGGCGATTACCAATCGCCCGCGTGTTACCGCGAATTTTACAATTACCGAAAAAAGGAGCGACCCCCAAATGTCAGCAATTAAAAGCTGGGTACTTAAACATAAAAAGACGGCTATATTTATCGTATCTATTTTATTGATTATATTTATTGCCCCACAATCCATTGCCGTCAAATTTCCGACAGACGGATTTACTGCGTTTGCGTATACAACCGATGTAGGAGCAATGAAATCCGCCAACAGAATGATTATTAAAACGCAAAACGGCGAAACGGAAATTACAGATAAATCTTTGATAAAAAAGGTCGTAGACCAAACCATAATAGTTAACAACGGCGGTGAAAGGTGTTTTTCCTGGGGCGAATCTGAGATAAGACTTTATAGAGGCAATAAATTGATCAGGCGCATGGAACAAAGCATATTCGTAGATGGCTGTTGGGGTGATTCGATATACGCCCGGTTTATCGCGGTGAAAATATTTGAAGGCAGTTCAAAGCTTCGGATTCTCGGTTCCGGTCAGGCATGGGTTTATTTATCAACGGAATTGGTCGAAGAGCTTGAAATGGAACTGAACCGGCAGGGCAATTCTTATTTTGACAAGCCCGATGAATCATCGCCCGATGTGTTTGTCCATTATGCCGATTTGGATCATGACGGAGCGGATGAAAAAATCATTGTTGATTTAACCGAAGATACAAATTCAGTCAGCGTCTATAAAGACAATAAATACATTTGGTCAGGTTCATCCTTTAATCATGGTAAATATGAAGGAGACGGTTGGAATGGTTATTATCTTTATGAAAAAGACGGAAAATCATACCTATTAACATGGAGTCATTATATGTACGAAGGGGAAGGACAGTATCATTTAAATGTATTCAATTTTGACCAAAACGGTACTCAAGCATATCTTTTGAGAGAAGAAGTCTTTTTTGATATTTATTTAAGGCAATATGGGGATGATTCTATATCGGAAGCACGGAAACTTGCGGAGAAGGCAAATCAATATCTTGCAAAAAGCATTGTCCTTATAAGCTACGACAACGGCAAGGTTATTTACAGCACGAAGGAAAGTCCCATTACAAAAACATTTGATGTTGAGTGGTAAATTAAATTTACACATCAAAACAATTTGGAGAATCATATTATGGCACTTGACGGAATGACCCTGCACCTGCTGCTCAAAGAGCTGGACGCTAAGCTGCGGGGCGCGAAAATCGAAAAGATATACCAGCCGACCCGGGATGAGCTGGTCTTTTCGCTGCGCGGCAAAACCGGTTCGCATAAGCTGCTGATGTCGGTCTGCGCATCGAGCCCTCGTGTGCATATCACCGGCCACGCCCCCGAAAACCCCGCAACCCCGCCCATGCTGTGTATGCTTCTGCGTAAGTTGCTGGTCGGCGGGCGGCTGGAGGATATCTCGCAGCCGTCTTTGGAGCGGGTTGCTTATTTTGACTTCACGGGTTATAATGAGCTGGGCGACAGGCAGAACTACCGCATTGCCGTGGAAATAATGGCGCGGCACAGCAATATTATCCTAATCGACGCCGGGGGCAAAATCATCGATTCCATCAAGCGCATCGATGCCGACGACAGCTCGGTGCGGCTGATTCTGCCCGGCATGAAATATACCCTTCCCCCCGCGCACGACAAGCTTGATCTGCTGGAACAGCCGCCTGAGCGGATATTCGATTATCTGCAAAAAAGCGAAACGCGCGAGCCGTCCAAGTCCTTGCTGAGTTCTCTGCAGGGCGCGTCGCCCATTGTCTGCCGCGAGGTCGCGCATCTTTGCGGCGATTCATTTTCAGAAAAGCCGAACCTGATTTTGCAGCTGGCGCGGCTTCGGGATTATCTTGACAAGGGCGACACACCGACCATGGTCTGCGACCCGGAGGGCAAACCGACTGACTTTAGCTTTATGCCGATATCGCAATATGGCGGACAGTATCAAAACATCGTTTTTCCCGATTATTCCGCGCTGCTGGACGGTTTTTACGCCGAGCGCGACAGGCTCAACCGCATCAAAATCAAGGCGGCGGATTTGTATAAAACCCTTCAAAACGCCCGCGGCCGCATCGCGCGAAAGCTGGGGTATCAACACGCCGATTTGGAAAAATGCGCATCCCGCGAGGAGCTTCGAATCAAGGGTGAGCTTCTCAACGCCAGCCTCCATCAAATTGCAAAAGGCCAGCCTTTTTGCGAACTCCCTAACTATTACGACGGTATGAAGCCGCTTCGCATAACGCTCGACCCGCGCTTTTCCCCCGCGCAAAACGCCCAGAAATATTTCAAGGATTACCGCAAGGCCTGCAAGGCGGAGGACATTCTGAAGGAGCTGATTACCGCCGGTGAACGGGAGCTTGAATATATCGAAACCGTGCTGTTCGGGCTGTCGGGTGCCGATACCGAGCAGTCGATCGCGGAAATCCGCCGGGAGCTTGCGGAACAGGGCTACGTCAAAGCAGGCAGGCAATCAGGCAAGCAACCAAAAAAGCAGGCCGCCGGGCTGCCGCCTTTTGAATACGTTTCCCCCGACGGTTTTACGATTCTGGTCGGCCGCAACAACCGCCAGAACGACACGCTGACCCTTAAATTCGCCCGGGGCAAGGACATCTGGCTGCATGTCAAAGGCTTTCCCGGTGCGCACACGGTGATTATTTCCCACGGGGCGGATGTGCCGCACCGCACGGTGGTCAAGGCGGCGGAGATCGCGGCGGTTCACAGCCGGGCGAAGGATTCCGCGCAGGTTCCGGTGGACTACACTTTTGTTAAAAACGTCAAAAAGCCCGCAGGGGCTAAACCCGGCATGGTGATTTACGAGGGGCATAAGACGTTGTATGTTACGCCCGGAATGATGTATAACGAATCCTCCGTAAAATAATACTGGTAAAAACCGGAAATCTATGTTATACTGACAACCGGGTTCGCAAGGAAGGTGCATAGGTATGGATATCAAGCGCGGCGACACGCTGATCATGAAGAAGAATCACCCCTGCGGCGGCAATCAGTTTCTGGTGCTGAGGGCGGGGATGGATTTCAAAATCCGCTGCCAGAAATGCGCACATGAGGTCATGGTACCCCGGTGCAAATGCGAGAAAAATATCAAGAAGATCATTGATAATTCTACGGACGGCCAAAAGCCGCCCCTACAATAAGCGCGATGAATAGTGGAGGAATAGCATGTTTGACAAGCTTTCGGGAGCCGAAAACAGATTTTTGGAGATTTCCGGTCAGTTGTGCGACCCGGAAATAATCTCGGATATGAACCGCTACAAACAGCTCATGCGCGAGCATAAACAGCTGGAGCCGCTGATTGAAAAATACAGAGAGTATAATTCAGCCAAACAAAGCATGGAGGAAGCCCGCGCGCTGCTGGCCGCAGGCGGGCTTGACCGCGATTTCAAGGAGTTGGCGGAGGAGGAGTTTTCCTCTTCAAAGTCAAAAATAGAGGAGCTTTCGGAAAATCTCCGGCTGTTGCTTTTGCCGGTCGACCCCAACGACGACAAGAACGTTATCGTGGAAATCCGGGGCGGCGCGGGCGGAGACGAGGCGGCGTTGTTTTCGGCGGTGCTGTTTCGCATGTATTCCATGTACGCGGAAACCAGGGGCTTCAAGACCGAGATGCTCAACAGCAACGAAACCGAGCTGAACGGCTTCAAGGAAGTCAGCTTTATGATCGAGGGCGAGGGTGCTTATTCCCGGCTGAAATTCGAAAGCGGCGTTCACCGCGTTCAGCGCGTGCCCGAAACCGAGGCCTCCGGGCGGATTCACACCTCCACCGTGACGGTGGCCGTGCTTCCCGAAGCCGAAGACGTGGAGGTCGACATCAACCCCACCGATCTGCAGATCGACACCTACCGTTCGGGAGGCGCGGGCGGCCAGCATGTCAACAAAACCGAGTCCGCAATCCGCATCACCCATCTGCCCACCGGCATTGTCGTGGAATGTCAGGACGAGCGCAGCCAATTCAAAAACAAGGACAGGGCGATGAAAATTCTGCGTTCGCGCATATATGAACGGGCGCAGGCCGAGCAGGCCGACAAAATCGCCAGCGAGCGCAAGCTTCAGGTCGGCACCGGCGACCGCTCCGAGCGCATCCGCACCTATAACTATCCGCAGGGGCGGGTTACCGATCACCGGATCGGGCTCACGCTGTACCGGCTGGAGGGCATTTTGAACGGCGATATTGACGAGGTCATCGACGCGCTGATTACGTTTGACCAGGCGGAAAAGCTGAAGGCGGAATCATAAATTTTATGGAAACAAAAATTTTAAAAAGTTCATCAGACGACATCACCGCCGCAGCGAAAATCCTGCGCTCCGGCGGTCTGGTAGCGATCCCCACCGAAACGGTCTACGGTCTCGCGGCTAACGCTCTGGACGAGTCGGCGGTCGCAAGGATTTTCAAAGCCAAAGGCCGCCCGCAGGACAACCCGCTGATCGTCCACGTGAGCAAAATCGCGGACGCCCTGCCGCTGGTTGAGGATTTCCCCGAAACGGCCCGGTCGCTGGCGGAGAAATTCTGGCCGGGGCCGTTGACGCTGGTGCTTAAAAAATCGCATATCGTGCCGGATATCGTCAGCGCGGGGCTGGACACCGTGGCCGTCCGGGTGCCGTCGCACCCCGTGGCTCTTGCGGTCATCGCGGCGGCGGGAATCCCCCTGGCCGCGCCCTCCGCCAACATTTCCGGCTCTCCCAGCCCGACTGCGGCGCGCCACGTTTTAAGCGACCTGGACGGTAAAATTGACGCGATAATCGACGGCGGGAACTGCCGCGTGGGGGTGGAATCCACCGTGCTGAGCCTGTGCGGCCAACCGCGTCTGCTTCGCCCGGGCTGGGTTTCGGTGGCTGAAATTCAAGCGGTAATCGGCAAAGTCGACGTTGACCGGGGCGTGCTCCGAGAACTTTCGCCCGGCCAGCCCGCCGCTTCCCCCGGCATGAAGCATAAGCACTACGCGCCCCGTGCAAAGGCGGTTCTGGTCGAGGCCGACAGCCGGGGGTTCGCCGAATATGTAACCGCTCAGGTGGCCGCGTCCGGGCAAAATTGCGCGGCTTTATGCTTCGACGAGGACGTTCCGTTGCTATCTATTCCGGTTGTTTCGTTGGGTAAATCCGGGGATTATTCCGCTCAGGCGAGACGGCTGTTTGCTGCTCTGAGACAGCTGGACGACTCCGGCGCGCAGATGATTTTCGCCCACGCGCCAGAAAAAGACGGCGTCGGCCTTGCGGTGTACAACCGGTTGTTGAGAGCCTGCGGGTTTAATCTAATTGACAATTAATAATTATAGAGCCGCTTCGCGGAAAAAATAAAGAACGGCGTGTATTACTGTGAGTATATTTGTGTTGGGGATTACCGGGTCGAGCGGTAGCGGAAAAAGCCTTGCGCGGGAGTTTTTCTGTGAACACGGCTGGTTTGGCATTGATGCGGACGCCTTCGCGAAAGAGGTCGTCGGCAGCAGTGAGATTGCAAAAAAGCAGCTTGGTCAAGCTTTCGGGGCTGACGTTATAAAGGCTGACGGCAGCATTGACAATGCGTTGCTGGCCGGGCGGTCGTTCGCTTCAAAAGAAGGCGCGGTTGCGCTCGATAAAATCACACATCCCTTGATTCTCAAGGAGGTAACCAAAAAAATTGCCGCTTTGGAAGCGGACAGGGTTGACCGGTGTGTGCTGGACGCGCCGTTGCTGTTTGAGAGCGGAGCGGATAGGCTTTGCAGCAAAACCCTGTGTGTGATAGCGGACAGGCAGACGCTCATCAGGCGAATCCTTGAGCGCGACGGGATTACCAAAGAACGCGCGGTTTCGCGCCTTGACGCGCAGCGGGAGCCTGAGTATTATTCTAACAGGGCAGATTACACAGTGTATAATAACTGCGACATAGAAAGCTTTTTCGAACAGCTTGAGCGAATTTTGGGGGAACACATTGAAATCTAAAAGCAGAATTGGAAATAGAATTATTATAATACTCTTTGTAATAGTATTATTTGTTCTGATATATCAGGGGTATTTTGTCTTTATGCGGCAGCTGTATCCTACTAAATATGAGGATTTTGTCGGGCAATATTCCGCACAGTACGGCCTTCCGGAGGAGTTCGTCTATGCTGTGATACACTGCGAAAGCGGCTTCCGGCCGGACGCGCACCGCTACGACACGGGAGCCTCCGGGTTGATGCAGATTCTGCCCGGCACATTCTCCTGGCTTCAGACCAAAACCGGCGAGCAGCTCCCGGATGAAAACATTTTCGACCCGCAAACCAACATCCGCTACGGCTGTCTTTATCTGTCGATGAATCTCGAAGACTACGGTTCGCTGGAGCTTGCGGCGGCGGCTTATCACGCGGGCGGCGGGAATGTTGATAAATGGCTGGCGGACGGGGAATACTCAAAGGACGGTGTAACGCTGGAGCATATCCCCTTCGGCGACACCGGAAGATATGTAGAAAAAGTCATGAAAGTCTGTGAGATGTATAAAAATTTATATTTTTAATTTTAAACATGCAAATAAACAGCAGGAGGGCTACATTTATGGATACCGAAAAAACTGTGGCGGAACAAATGAAAGAGCAGCTTTTTCACTCGCCGAAGAACGGGTGGCAGCTGGTCAGCGAGACGGAATCCGACGGGATTCTGAAGTTCAGCGAGACCTACAGGGATTTTTTGAGCAGTGCTAAAACCGAGCGGGAGGTGACCGCCTTCGCGGTTGAACAGGCCAGGCAAAACGGTTTTGAGGAGTTTGACAAGACAAAATCGTATCAAACCGGCGATAAACTTTTCTTTGCAAACCGTGGCAAGGCTCTGATTCTGGCGGTCATCGGGCGGGAACCTTTGTCGGAGGGTGCGAGAATCTGCGCCGCGCACATCGACTCCCCCAGGGTCGATCTGAAGCCCCGTCCGCTGTATGAAGACAGCGAGCTTGCGCTGTTCAAGACGCATTATTACGGCGGCATCAAAAAATACCAGTGGACGGCGGTGCCCCTCGCGCTGCACGGCGTTGTTGCGCTCAAGGACGGTTCCGTTGTCGACGTGTGCATCGGCGAGGACGACAACGACCCGGTGTTTACCCTCAACGACCTGCTGCCGCATCTGGCGACCGAGCAGGGCAAGCGCACCCTGGCCGACGGCGTTTTGGGTGAGGAGCTGAATCTGCTTGTAGGCAGCCGCCCCTTCAGGGACGACAAGGCAAGCGAACTGGTCAAGCTGAACATCCTGAATATCTTAAATGAAAAATACGGCATTACCGAAATTGATTTTACCTGCGCGGAGCTGCAGCTGGTTCCCGCGTTCAAGGCAAGAGACGTTGGTCTGGACGCTTCTATGATAGGCGCATACGGGCAGGACGACCGGGTGTGCGCCTATACCGC
>Ga0123353_10008668_pt1 | contig 13915 bp, 3 predicted proteins | sample TergutLab28metaG_3_FD_92763 | JGI IMG/M metagenome (GOLD analysis project Ga0123353, IMG submission 92763) | Labiotermes labralis P3 segment gut microbial communities from Petit-Saut dam, French Guiana - Lab288 P3 | ecosystem: Host-associated > Arthropoda: Insects > Digestive system > Gut ... | reverse complement strand
TCGGCACGTCCCGCCGCCGCTTTGCGTCAGGCCGGTATTACCGTGCTTTCCGCGCAACAGGTCGAGGCAGGCCCGCTGACCATTATTTGCGTGGATGATCCTCTGGTCAGTAAGCAAAAAGAACGCCGGACCGATGATCCCATGCCTTTACTGACAAAGGCGAACTCGGCTCAGTTTACTATTCTTCTTGATCACCGGCCCAAGCTACGGCCAGAGAGCATCGGCCTTTTTGACCTCCAGCTTTCCGGACACTCCCACGGCGGGCAAATCTTTCTCCTTGAACCGCTGTTGCGCGCCATATACCACGCTCCCACAGGGTTTTCCGCACGTACGGCGGAACAGGGCACAAGCCGCTTGTTCATCACTACGGGTCTGGGCTTCTCCAAGAGGCTGCCCATCAGACTGCTGAGGCCGCCTGAACTTGTGGTGCTTGATATCGTAGCGCGCAAGTAGCGTGGTCGCGATTGTCGTGCCGGGGGCTAGTGGTGGCCTTCGGCCTTATCCGCCCTTGATTCACTTTGGGCAACGCTTGCTGGACTTGCCCAACTTACGGCAACGGGTTAAAAGATTGCTGGTGGAAGTGCGGCAGCAGGTGTTCTCTTAAAAGGGATATTTACGTGCAGTTTCGTTACATTGTCATTGCATTCGCATTGATCGTTATGCAAACTGTCCAAGCGTGTCCTCGGGATGTTCAGCAATGGAAGGAAGTAAGCATCCCGCCGGACGCAGATCGAGTTGCTCGCATGGTGCGACTCTACGCTGCCAATCACTCCAAGCATGAGTGGCGCGTCTCGGTCGAGCGCGGCCATGTTTGTGCTCAGCTTACCTCCGTCAAACTTTCGGGGCAGCACGAGCGCCCAGCTATTGATGGTGCTTCATCATTTGCACGGGTCGATGACGGTTGGCTTGTCGGCTTCAATCATGGAGAGTGGGGAGGCGCACTTTATTGGTACAGCCCAGACGGCAAAAATAAGTACAAGGTCTCCGACCATCAGATAGTAGATTTCTTTTCTCTCCCAAACGGCATACACGCCATTGAGGGTATGGCTCACCTAAGCATAAACAGGGGCTCCATTATCCGCATCGCTCGATCAGAACCGCATTCCCACTGGAAGGCAATCACTGTCACCAGCCTTTTCGCTAAACCATACGCCATCTCTATGCATCGTGACAACGCAATGCTCATCACGCTCTCCAACTCCCTCATTTCTGTCGACACCGATTACAACATCTCTATCCTCTTACACGATCCGCCGTGGGGTAACCTTTTTCCCAACTCTTCGGTGCTTTCCTCCGACCAGCAGAAGCTCTATATCGGCATGCGCCAGTTTGTTGGCGAGTTCGACATTCCAACAAAGAAAGTGCGGCTTCTCATTCCATCTGGCGCATTTCTCCACAAATTGTCCAAAAAAGAGGAACGGGAAATCCGAAAACAACTGAGACAATAGAATTAAATAATGAAAGAGAACATTTCCGAATTGTTTTGTCGCTTTGACCTTCGCAATGATAGTGCATATACAATCGTCATTGCGAGCGGAGCGAAGCAATCCAGTTTTGTACCGTCTTGAATTGAATAGAAAACGCGCTAACTAGCCGCACTCAGCACCCAAGCCTTTTCCAAACGGGGACGGTAACGGGTCACTGTAAGAGGATGGTTTATCCCCAACTTTTCGGCCATGAGTGTGGCGGGATCCGGCTTTTTTCGCCGTAGCTTGGCTTTATCGTCATATTCCGCCCTAACAATGCGAGCCAGGGCAACCAGTTCTGGCATGGAAATCTCGTCAACAATGCAAGGGACACCTTTATCTCGCTCCCGAAATGTCACATATGTTTCCGGTAATTGTCCCTTGTCCCAAAAAAATGTCCCCACATCTTCCGTCGATTGTTCATAGGCTTTGCCCGCTATTGACAATACGTTGGCGCGCATTTTGCTGCCAGCCCTACTGAAGCCGAGTTGCTTCGCTACCAAATCGCACAGCACTTTTTCATGGACAGGCGAATTCATTAAAACTACGGCCTGGATTACCCTGTGCAGGAAGCGTTCCTGCTCTGTAAGCCCAGCGGCGGTGTCAGGGCTTTTTTTCGATGGCACCGTGGGTTGGGTGGTTTTGGGTTTCTTCGCCGACGGTGCCTGATGGAGCGGCAGTGTATGTAACAAATCCCCCTGCCGCCCTGCATCCACTCGAGTCGACCGCTTCTTCTCCAGAATGGCTGCAAGCTGGGTATGGAGTTTGTCCGCTGCGGGTTCCGGATTGATCCACCATTCCGTTGACCAGGCGCGCAGGATGTCCCACCCTAAGCCGCACAATACCTTTTCACGCAAATAGTCCCTGTCCCTGGCGGTTGCGCAACGGTGATAGGTATAGCCATCGCACTCCACGCCAGCCAGATAAGTTTCGGGGTTATCTGGATCTATTACGCCCAAGTCAATGCGAAAGGCCGAAACCCCAACCTGTGGGCACGTTTGCCAACCTCTTTTCTGCAATGCTTCTGCCACCGCCTGCCCAAATGGCGATTCATGCGATTCACCACTTGTCTTGGTAGTCGCCGCTTTTACGCCCTGCTGCGCGTATTCAAGGAAAAGCCGCAGGTCATGCACGCCCTGGGCTTTTGTTTGCGTCAGTAGTATCTGGTCGGGATACAGGGAGCAAAAAACCTTGAGTTCATACCGGGCGCGGGTAATGGCAACATTGAGGCGCCGCTCCCCACCGTCTTTGTTCAGTGCCCCGAAGTTCATGGTGACATGTCCGGCATGGTCGGGGCCGAACCCAATGGAAAAAAAGATGATGTCCCGTTCATCGCCCTGAATGTTTTCAAGGTTTTTCACCAATACCGGCTCTTCAAGCTCACTGTCAAAAAACCTTTCCAGCGCGGGGTCGACACGCCGTTCGGCATCCAGCAAGTCTTCAATGAGCGACTGCTGTTGGGAATTGAAGGTAACAACCCCAATGCTCTGGCCGCTTGCCTGAAATTCCGGCGAACGCAGCCGGGATAAAATCTCGGCCACTAAAACCCTTGCTTCAATGGGGTTTGTGCGGGAACCCCCACGCTCATACACGCCGTTGGCAAAACAAAATTTGACCCCCATATCCTCTGTATTCGGGGAAGGGAACGTCACAAGGCCACCGTCGTAGTAGCGCCGGTTTGAAAACGCGATCAAACTTTCACGGCGGCTTCGGTAGTGCCAGCGCAACGGGAATGAGGGAAGCCCGACGGCGATGCATTCTTCGAGGATGCTTTCCAGGTCATCGTCCATCGAATCATCATCATCGGTTTCTGCGTCATCCGTTTTCTGAAAGAAATTGGTAGGGGGAAGCTGCTTTGGGTCGCCCACCACGATCACCTTTTTGGCCCGGGCCATGGCGCCGATAGCGTCCCATACGGGAATCTGTGAGGCTTCGTCGAAAATCACCAAGTCAAAGGAAATCTTCCCGGCACCAAGATACTGCGCAATGGAGAGGGGACTCATCAACAGGCACGGCGTCAGCTTTAACAGCATGGTAGGTAGGTTATCAACCAGTTTGCGCACGGGCATGTGCTTTTTCTTTTTGGCAACCTCGCGTTGCAGCAACCGCCATTCCGCCGGTGCCCCTTCCGTCAGAGCCGAGCCGCGGAGTCTGCTGTAGATGCAGGCAGGGGTCATTTCCAGAATGGTTTTGTCAAGTTTTTGAAAATCGGCAATGATCCGTTCATGCCCCGAGGGGACAAAGGTGCGAAGCACATCGGACCCTTCAATTATTTGCGTTATCCACCACCGGGCGTAGTTGACGCGCAAAGCATCTTCGGTATCGGCAGGTTCGATCACCCCCTGGACCACCGCAGCGACCAGAGGTTGCAACCCCAGGCCATCGGCTTGCGCACATACCCGGAACCATGAACACCATGTGTTGATATGTTGCTTCTGTTCGGCAATGCCGGAACAGATGCGCAGGGTTTCAAGCACAGGCAGCCGGGATAATTCCACATCGCCCCCCATGAACCCTTTTGCCACATCGGCCACATTTAGATAGTGGCGCATTGCCTCAGCCCAATTTGACAACTCCCTGCCAACACTGCCTTGCTTTGCCAAAAGCATATTTCCCGATCCCAGAAGCCGTTCCAAAACAGTATTGAGGGCCACTGCCTGTTCTGGAGTTGCTGCCAGACGCCCCAGGCATCGGTGAATGCCTTCTGCGAAAGTCACGGCAGCATCAAGTTCCTCCCTATCGGTAGCAAAAAAAGCAAAAATCCCGGATGTCGCACCAGCCAGCGGCTCAAGGGCTGTAATTTGTTTTTTGAGGCCGCGCAGTTGCTGTAAAAGCACAAGGTCGCTGCCGCAGTCTGGCTTGGCCGCTAGCGCGCACAGTCTTTGAAGGCTCCTTCTAACCTTGCTTCTACAGAAAAAACCCTTTCCCCACCAGGAGGTAGAAGCAAGCTCCCAGGTAAGTTGAAGTTCCCCGATATCGGCGTCCACGGCCTCGGGGCGGTACGCTGCAGAAAGGGCAAACCATTTCTCCGCATAAGCATCCAGCAAAGCACCGGCTCCTTTCAGTTGTCTGGTTATATTGGCTGCGTCAGGCCGGAGCGCAAACAGCCAGGCATGCCCATGCGCGGAGAGAAGATGCTCCGCCAATTGCAACAAGATCTCAAACGACTCGCCCTTTGCATCCTCGAACGGAAGGGAGCTCGCTGCAGAGGCACCCTGAGCACACAAAACCACTCTCTCGCCAGCTTTGCGCAGGGTTTCGATAGACTGTAGCAAGCCTTGTTCCCAAAGCGGGGACCATTCTTCATGCTGGATGTGCCGCAATTCCGTTCCCGCAAGCGCCTTTCCCTCCACCCCCTGGTTTTTGATTTTTTGCGCTACATCAAACAGGGCTTCGCAGGCTGCCTGGTCATGGTGCTCCGGCCCAGGCCAGGACATGGAAATGTCGGGGCAGGGTCTGCCCTTCGTTATTGTGCCCATCGCCAGGTAGGCACTCAATCCGTTGGGATATGTCCGGTGCAAATGCCTGACATAGTCATTCAGCCGTTCACGGATACGAACCTGCCGGGAAGCGATGCGCTGCCAGCCGTCGACTGCTTCCCTGGCGCTTGCAATTGCCCTGCTCAATTGTTTGAGCACTTCAGGTTTATCGGCTTTATTGGAATGCAGTTCAAGGCAAAAATCCCCCAAACCGACTTGTTTGAGACGGCGGTATACAACATTAAGCGCAGCAGCTTTTTCAGCAACAAAAAGCACCGTCTTTTTTTCCGCAAGGCTTTGCGCGATTATGTTGGTTATGGTTTGACTCTTACCTGTTCCCGGTGGTCCAATAAGAACAAAATTCTTTCCTTTTGCAGCACTGGCAACGGCGGACATCTGCGACGAATCCGCTAAAAGCGGACAATACATATCCTGAGGATGAAGCTTTGCATCCAATTCCTGCGGTTCTATGAATGCAAGTTCATCGGGGAATGAACCGGTTGTCGACAAAAGATGGGAAACAACGGGATTCTCCATGAGAATCTCCGTATGGTCGACAAGATCTTTCCACATCAAATACTTGGCAAATGAAAACAGCCCAAGCCCTATGGTGCGCGAGACCTCCCAACCGGGCATGCCATTCACCGCATTCTGCACCGTGCGCCAAATACCGTCGATGTCAAGGCCATGATCGTCCGTGGGAAGATCCATGCCGAAAGCATCAAGATCGAAGATGTTGTAATCCTTACGCAGCAGTTCAAGCAAGGACATATTGAAGCGCGGCTCGTCATCACCCAGCGAAAGCGTGAAACCACTTTGAACGCTACGCCGTTCCAAACGCGCAGGGATAAGAATCAATGGTGCCTTGCAAGGCTTATCCCGCTCCTCAGGTATCCATGAAAGGAAACCATAAGCCAGATATAAAGTATTGGAACCGCCCTCCTCCAAAGTGGCCCGTGCGGAACGATAGAGATTCGTAAGGCGCACATCCAGCTCTTTTTGCTCCAATGGGGTAACCAGCGCCCCTTTTTGCTCAACGGTCAGGCATCCCAATAATTCCTCAGCCAGTACGGCAGGCAGTTTTTCCGCGTGCGGGCCGTCTTTGACGAGATCCAACCCCCCAACCAGCCTGAAACGGTTTCCATCTGCAAGCCTGTCTTCCAGTTCTCCAGGGTTGGAAGAAAGTATTTCTACAAAGCGCCTGTTTTTCCCTATACGGTAGTTGAGAAGGCTGTTACGCAAGGAAAGGTCCAACAGTTTTCGCTGCCATCGATCCACGCGATTTTTGAGAAAGTCAGTTTTTTCCGCCGTGCCAGCAGGGCCGAAAGCTTGATCAAGGCTCTTTCGTGCATTGCCAATGAAGTGTATTGGAACAGAACGGAATGATTGCTGAAGCTGCCTCTGGAACCCTTCGGCAAGTGCAAGGGGTCTGACCCGCTGCATGCGTGCCCTTACGATATCAACAAGGCAGATGAATTCGCTGGCAGCACTCCCTTTGAGGCTTTCTTGTCCCTGTTCACATGCCTGCTGGAAAGAAAAATTTTGCTCATGCCTAGTGAGCAAAGAACTATCGAATACAACAATCTCACGTAGGTCAAGGCGCTTCTGCAGGGTACCTACATCATCGATGACAGTCGTGCTGAATGAACCTGGCGAAAGCCAGCACCCTACAAAAACATGCCCACGGGTAAAAATCAGCAACGGGTCAAGCGAGCATTGTTCCAGACAAGAAGCAATCAGCAGGCTTATATCAAGGCACGTACCGGACTTCGCATCCAACACCTGTGTAGGGCTGAGCACTTTTTGCGGTTCAAAATTGGAAGACAACGGAACATAGCGCAGGCTCTGAGCCTGTAATATGCCCCACAGTGCGTCAAGTTGCCCCAATACATCCTTTTTGCCTCTGCCGTATCCACCCCAGGCAGCCGCGCTATCATGCCCCCGCATGGAACGCTTGATAACCTTGAGGCTCGAAGCCACAAACCCACGCGCCCAAGATATCCGGTTTTTCCAGCCAGAAGGAAGGGAGACAAAAACCTTTACCCACAAGTGATCTACAGCGGTGTCACCGGGTTGCGCAAAGGCGGCGATGCTTTCCGGAAACTCGTTGAGGCCCCCCCATTGGTTCTTGGGCAGCAGTTTCACGGTGAAAGCCGTCTCAGCAATTTGTTGCGCGTCAACAATCAATCGGGCGTAAATGGTACCCTTTTCAGGCGTAGTGAGACTTGAGAACAGATTACAGTCGTATTCAAGATCAATATTTTCAAAGAGGCATTTTTCGCCTGGATTAATGGAAGGAAGTGCATATTCTTGAGAAATAAAAAAAGTTGGTGACGATAAAAAGCAAAGCTTTGCATTTTCGAGTATTGTATCCCCTTTATTCCAAATTTCAATTACATGCAATACTGTGAAAGCGTTTTGCAGTAATGCAAAAGAAAGGTGCTTTGTATGTATTCCCTTGATAAAGTATTGCGGCATAATTATTTGCGGTTCAATATCTGTATTTGAACATGCGTCGAGTGCAATCCCCGTCTTTCATGACGGAGATTGCGAGACAATTGTTTATGGAGCCGAAGGCTCCCCAGAACCGAATCGAGAAATCCTCGGCCTTTAGGCCAAGGTGATTTAAACTTGCATTTTTCATCCTATTGGATACCTTGTTTCGTTTTGGCATTTGATAGATCGGGTTCATGATGAAACGTTCCGGATCAGTTGTCCAGTTCTTGCAGAGATAAGCTTCTCGACCTGTTTGCGGATACTACAACGTATGTCGGGCACGGTGAAAATACGGGTTTTTATTCTCTGTCGGTTTTAGAGTGTTTTTTGTTGTGTACATGCCTAACCGCCCGAAAGCACATTACCCTGACGGGCGGCTGTATGCTGCCCACACAAAGCATGGACAGATGGTGCGCGCCCCAACTGCATAGCATGGAGTACGCACCGAAGCGTTTGCGTGGCGCTGGGTAAAATTGGGCGGGCAGCTTCCCCTCAGGAAGGGCGCCTTAAACTCAATGGGGATGGGGACTCGATCAGGTCGATGAGCCGCGCGAGTTGTTCCTGTCGGTTCCGTAACCAGGATGGCAACCAGACCCGCGTAACGAGGGGCCAGTGCATGATGTCACGCAGCAGGTACGGCACGCCGTCCCGGTCCATCACCGTCAGCCGGGATTTCCACTCCGGGCCATCGAGCATAACGGCCAGGCGCCAGCCTTTTTCGCTGGGTTTTTTCACGGCAAGGTCGACCCGGAAGGCCGAATGGCCCACGCTGGTCTGCACAATGTAGCCACGCGCTTCCAGTGCTTTGGCAATTTCCACCGCAAGGAGGGTGCGCCTCTGCTCCGGAAGGTGGGTTTCCGGCATCGTCTCGCCGGGGCTGGCCACAAACGCCAGGTAATCCTTCAAATCCCGTACCCCAGCAAAGGCCGCTTGCGCGGAGCCAATGTTTTCCGGGCCAAATGAGGCCAGCAGCCTCACCTGCCTGCGAGCACGTGTGATGGCAACGTTTAGCCACCGCTCGCCCCTCTTCGAACTCAAGGGGCCACAATCCATGGGCAACATCTCCGTGGCCGGGTCGGGTGAAAGCACGAGCGAAATCAGGATGACATCGCGTTCTTCGCCTTGCGCATGCTCAAAGCTTTTCACGAAAAGCCTCCGCCCGGCAGGGGCTGCAAGGGCATCCCGGACGAGCGGCTCTTCTGTCTCTTCCAGCATGTCCAGAATCAGGCCGCACTGCGTAGCGTTCAGGCAGAGCACGCCCAATGATTCATCCCGCTTGACCGGGTCGCGGAGCCGGGCAGTCAGTTCATCGACCAACGCGCGCGCCTCGATTGGGTTGGTTTCATCCACGCCGCGCAAGAATTTGCCATTGATCCGCCGCCAGGTGATGCCCGCGTGGGCATTGCGCCGCGCAGATGGCAGGGCGGCAAGCTCGCCACCGTAGTACCGGGTGTTCGGGAACGCGATGAGTTCTTCGTTTTCGCTCCTGTAATGCCACTCCAGCCGAAACCGTGGCAGCCCGGCATCCAGCGCCGCACCCAGGATGCTTTCCTGTTCCGTCCCTGACCGCTGGGAACGGGGGGCAATGCCCACCGTGGCGGCAGGAGGCAGTTGTTTGGGGTCGCCGACGATTACAACAGTTTTGCCCCGCCCCATTGCGCCAACTGCCTCGACCGTCCGTATCCGGGAGGATTCGTCGAAAATCACCATGTCGAATTTCAGCGCCCCAGCATCGAGGATGTGCGCCACCGAACCAGGGCTCATCAGGAAGGCCGGGGCAAAGGTCAACAAGGCTTCTGGGTAGCGAGCGGAAATTTCTTTCAGGCCCATACCGGTACGCTTGCGCTCGACCTGCCGCACAAGGGAGGTGACTTCGCCAAGGATGTTGTTCGCACGGAAAGGACGGCGCGCGAGCAACCGGGCGGGACCGGCCTGTATGGCGTATTTGCGCGCTTCTCGCGCACTTTCCAGAAAAGCGGAAACCGCTTTTTCATGCGCGGCATCGTCGAAGTTGTCCATCTCGCAGGCTTCCAGGCGCTCGTGCAGCGAGCCCAAGGCCAGGCCGCGCCGCATGACCGCCTCGGCTTCGTCCAGGGGAAACGTCCTGTGCGCCAGTTTGTTCGCGAAATCGATGCCGCCTGCCAGTTCAATGGATCGGAGTTCATTGCGTAGCGAGGCGTGGCGCTGCAACTGCAAAAGCCCCGTGCCAGCCAGGTCGTTTTCCCAACGGGGCATGGATTCGTCCCATGCTTCCAGAAAATTTCGGCCTGCCAGCCACTGGTCGACGCTGTGTTCCGTCGCACCGATGATGGAAAGCCAACGAGACCAGGCTGCTTCTATTTCCCTCAGCGTCCCGATTTCATGGGCGTCCTTGGGTTCCAGTGCCTTCAACCAGGCTTCCGGTGCAGACCGCTCCAACCAGACGGCGTTCTGGGACAGGTTGATGGCAGCATCAAGCTCTTCCAGCGCCCTGGGACGATGCGCGGCCCAGTTGGTGGGCAGGATCAAACCCACAATGGCCACTGCGTGGGTTCTCAACTCAGCCACTTGGGTGCGGATACTTTGTGCGTTTTGCAAGACATCCAGCAGGTTCTGCCCTCCCAAGTCGACGTCACGCTGGACGAGCGGCATAACAGCGGCACGGATGGACCTGCGCCGGAATTCGGCAAACAGCCTGGCTTTGGCCAGGTTGGTCGCCTGGATTGTCCAATCGTTGAGCTTCGGGGAATCGGCAAGCCCCGGCGCAAACATCACGAGATCCTCGTGGTTGGAACTGAGGAAAAATTCCAGTTTTTCCCGCAACGCGGCAGTGGCGTTCCTCCACGCAGGGCGGTCGATGTCGCGAAAATACGCCTTGCTCGGCAAAAGCCCGAGTTGGTTCGCGTTAACACATTCGTTGAGAGTTGCCAGCATTTTTCCGGGCTTCAGTTCCCTGAACGCATCCGGCCAGCCACGACCCAGTGCTTGTATCCGCTTGCGTGCCAGGGCCAGGTCTTCAAGGGCGCTGGTCAAGGTTGCGAAGGTCAGGTTATCTACGCTGTCTAGCCCAAGGAGCAGCCAGTGGTCGCGTTCCGACCCGTTGATTTTCCGGCTGATCTGAACCGCCCGGCCAAGTGCGTTCGACATGGCCTGGACATCGACTTGCCTGATGTGTTTCGAGTCGAGATCCCATCCCGGCCCATCGCCCAGACGCACCAGTTCATCGTATGCCGACCACAGGGAGAAACCGGCGGTATTGGGCTCGTGCAAACGCTCGGAGTATTCGCGCAGTGCCGTAACCGTGCCCGCGTATTTGTCGAAAGCCGCTTTCCAAACCCTTTCGTGGGCGTCCGCCGCCGCACGCATGGAGCGTTTCAACTGCTGCCGGATGTCTTGCATGCTCATCCTGGTGCCATATGCTTCCAGCACAAAATCTTTCAGCCCAATGGCTTCCAGTCGCTGACTCACTGCTTCAAGCGCCGTTTCCTTCACGGAAACAAACAGCACGCGCTTGCCCATTTCAAGCCCATGTGCAATCAGGTTTGCGATAGTCTGCGATTTTCCGGAACCTGGGGCGCCTTCCAGGACGAAGGATTTTCCGTCCATCGCCGCCGCAATGGCGGCCATCTGGGAACCGTCGGCAGCAAGCGGGAGGATCAGGTCTTCTTCTTTGAGCGGCATGCCGTCCAGTGCTGCCTGTTCAAAAGTACCCTCCAAATGTTCGACGAGATGGCGGACCACGGAGTTTTCCATGAGGATCGGCCAGTTCCTGTCCAGATCCTTCCACATCTGAAACGTGGAGCACCTCAGGATTGCCAGGCTCGCGCTTTCTTCAACCTGCCAGGGAAGCTGCGCCGCAGCCAGGCTGGCGCGTATTCTCTCAAATGCCGTGCCAAGCGTGCCACCCGCGCCTTCGAAGCCGGAATTCGCCAGGCCATCGAGTGTCAGGTCGTGGGTGATACGCAGCCATTCGAGCAGGCAGGGATTGGGCTGTTCAACCTCGTCGCCGACAGGGAAAATGTTGAAGGTGTTTTCCTTTGAGGCTCTTGCAGCGTCCGCACCCACTGTCACAGGGAGCAGGAATAGGGGCGATTTCGCTGTTTTGCCCCGAATGTCCGGATGAACCAGCACGCCTAGCGTCAAGTAGAGGTGATGGCTCCCCGTCTCCTGCCCCAGCGTTTCTGATTCACGCCTCAGGGCGCGCAAACGCGCAGCCGTCCGGGCAGGTTCCAGCCCCTCAAAGGCGGCGGCAAAGCTTTTGCCCTCGTGCAAGGCTATGGCAATCCCACCCAGGGCGCGTCCCTTGGTGGCCAGTTCAAGCACCTGTTGGGCGTGTGGCAAGTCAAGCAGCGGGTTGCGCAAGCTGAAATCGAAAAGTGACTGTTGCCACTGCCTGATACGGGCCGGAACATCATCTTTGCGTCCCGCAAGATCTTCGGCGGCAGCCTCCCCGTCCGCTAATCCCTCGGCGCTTGCTTCGGGGGTTGCGGTGAGTTCTGTTGCGGGAGCCTCTGTTTCAGGGGCTTCCTCTATGGGGATTGTTGAGGTTTGCGTTGCGGAAGTTTTCGTTGCCGTGTCGAAAACCAGCGCGCCGCCTTCCCTGGAAAAGGGTTCGTCCGCCGGCCCCTGCCTTGGACCTCCGCCAGACGGGGGTTCAGATGAAAACCCGGCCTTGGACACTGTTTCTTTAACCGGCAGGGGAAGTTCATCTTGTGACAAAGACCCTGCAAGGATGCCTTCCCGACGGCATTGTGAAATGACCACGGCAGCTTTCAGTTCTTTGGAAAGGCTGCGGACGTAGTCAGTGGCCTTTTTCGTGGCCCCACGGAAACTCAAGGAACGCTTGCCAAGCCCGATACCACCGAGTTCCACCGGAATGATGGCTTTCATTGCCACGAGATGCGCAATGACGTCACCATCGTCGATGACCGTTTCTTCCAGAAAACTGAACCCTTCGCCGCTGCCAAGCGCCAGCGAAAACTCCAGTTCTGAGACGGCGATAAAGGCAGGGAAGGCACGGGATGCCGTGAAAATGACAATAGGATTAAGCCCCGCCGCCTCGCAGCACGCGGCGTAGGTTACGGACAGTTCAATGCAGTCTCCGAACCGCTGGCCGATCACCTGCTCGGCGGTCCTCAGTTTTTGGCCGACTGTTTCAAACGAAGCCGGGGAACCGCCGCAGACGATCTGCTCTTCGCGCATTGCCAGGTAAATTGCCTCGGCAATGAGTTTTGCGCGCGCAATGCCGCCTTTGTATCCATCCAGTTCGCCTCGCTTCGTTTTCTGGAGCATGAGTTCTGACGCTACATGGAGAATTTCCGTCACTGCCCTGCTCCGGGGCTGCACGAAAACGGCAACGGATTGCCAGGCACCGGGGAGTTTGAGGAATTCGCCGGGTGCGCCAATTTCGACCGTTGCGGCAAGCGAGACTTCGTCCTCGCCCTGTTTCTCTTCCTCCTGCCCTTCTGCCCGGGGCAAATGTGCGGTAACGGTGAGCGTAGCAAGGCCAGATTCGTGCCGTTCGCCAATCAGGGCATCGAATTCCGGGAAACGTCCGACCCCGTTGAAACGGACCGCACTGCCGGAAGGCACACCCTTTTCTTCCCGGTAGGTGAACAAATGTGGTGCATCGCTCTCCATAGCCAGCCCGGCCGAGAGTTCGATACCCGGCAAATCGTTGCCAGTTTCGTTGTGCACGGTAATCGCCCGAATGAACGGCAAACGGCTCGCGAGCAGGGATGCGTTGACACGCCGCTGGAATTCGACTTGCAGGCGGATTCCAGATGCCGCGTGATCCAGGACTTCATATACCGTGGTTCTATCTTCGCCAGGCACGTTGTTTCCTTGGGCAAAAAACTTTTTTTCCGGAAGTGTTCGATTGAGATTGTATTCCAGATGAAAGCCCAATGAGGCTTGCCTTTCCGTGACCAACGTCACACAACCCTGTTATATCCTGTACTTCTGGCCTTTTGCAAAGGAAAAAACCTCGCACGCTTGCGAGAAGTGGTACGCCGAAGGCATGACGGAAGAGGCCGGCAACGCCAAAATATGCTAAACAGTTAAATTATCTGACACAAATCCGCCGCAACCGGGGATGGATACAGGTAAACCCTTGGCACTATTGCATTGCGTCAAGGATTGCGTGCGGAGTATCATTACCTGCTCAATAAAAGTCTTATATAAGTCAACTTTCCGCCCAGACATACAGTAAGCAAGCCGCGCAAGCGGCTGTTTTTTGCTCTTGTGGCGGGTTCCGGAACGAGGTCCATATGTCCAACACCAGCCAGCCCGAAATTCAGAAAACCGATCTCGACGCCTGGACCAAGGCCGCCTCCAAACAGGCTCCGGAGGGCAAGGTCGAGAACCTCAACTGGGTCACGCCGGAAGGGTTAACGGTTAAGCCGCTCTACACGAAGGCAGACACCGAAGGGTTGCCCTACACCGACACCCTGCCCGGTTTTGCGCCTTTCGTGCGCGGGCCGCAGCCGACCATGT
>Ga0123353_10008667_pt1 | contig 13915 bp, 12 predicted proteins | sample TergutLab28metaG_3_FD_92763 | JGI IMG/M metagenome (GOLD analysis project Ga0123353, IMG submission 92763) | Labiotermes labralis P3 segment gut microbial communities from Petit-Saut dam, French Guiana - Lab288 P3 | ecosystem: Host-associated > Arthropoda: Insects > Digestive system > Gut ... | reverse complement strand
GGCGCAGTTAATGGCGACAAACCGCTGGCCCGCCCGGCGGCTGTTGAGGTGCACCGCGTTGGCGAGCAGTTCCTTTCCCGTTCCGCTTTCGCCCAGCAGGAGCACGGGCAGGTCGCTGGGCGCGACGCGGCGAATCACGTCGAGGATGCGCAGCATGGCCGGGCTGTGTCCGACGATGTTATCGAATCCGTATTTTTCGTGGAGTTGCTGGCGGAGTTCGGCGATAGTGCGTCGTTGCGCGGTGTCTTGGGCCGCCCGGGTGACGACGGCCCGCAGTTCGTCGAGGTCAATGGGTTTTTCGATGTAGTCGAACGCGCCGCGCTGCAAGGCGGTCCGGCAGGTGGCCACCGACGCGTGGGCGGTGATGAGGATGACGCGCGATCCGGGTGAGTGCTCCATCACGGCGTCGAGGACGGCTAGCCCGTCGGGACCGATGCCCAGTCGCAGGTCGGTGACGATGATATCGAACGCCTGCGCCCGCACGCGCGCGATCGCCGCCTGCCCGTCATGCACGGCGACACACCGATGTCCCAGCCGCTCGAGACCCTCGAGAATGGCTTCGGCATGCGCGAGTTCGTCTTCGACAATCAGAATATCGGCGGATGGTGTTTGCATATCAGGGCCGTCACTTCAGTTTCCGCGCGAGTTGTTCTTCGAGAATTTCTTTTACGGTCAGGGCAAGGATGATTTTTCCGGTGCGGCGGAAGAAGGCGTCGATTTCCGTCAGGGCGTCTTGGGTGAAGTCGAAGGCGACGAAGAATCCCTTGACGCGGTCCTCGCGGAGCATGACGGCTTCGAACGCGTCGATGTCGGGCCTGCCGACGCGGTCTTTCTGTTTGACCTGGATCGGATACCAATGGGACATGAAATCGAGCTGCCCGGCGGTTTTTTTCGCATCCGGCACCGCCGACACAGGATAAATCCGCCCATCTATGCCCATATCGCCGACCTGCACCTTGTTGGGGATGCCGCCCAGCGCGATGACCGCCCAGTTTTCGAACTCGAAGGGCGGAAGTTTTCGCAATTTTTCCTCGCTCCATGGCAGATCGCGCACGATAAATCCGCGTCCGGCTAGCCAGAGTTTTTCATCCTCGCGGATGTGGGAGACGTCGCGAAGGCGTTTGGCCATGACCCGGCAGGCGGTGGGCGAGATGTCGATCCCGATCCACTGGCGTTTGAGATTTTCGGCAGCGACGAGAGCGGTTCCGCATCCGCAGAAGGCGTCCAGTACGATGTCGTTGGGGTTACTGCTGGTCTGGATGATGCGGTCCAGCAGGGCCAGTGGTTTTTGCGTGGGATAGCCCAGGCGCTCCTCGGACTGCGACGAGACGGGCGAGATATCCCACCAGACGCTTCCGACCGGCACGCCCGGCTGCTCGTCGAGGTAGCGTTTGAGTCGCGGCACGGCCCCGGGTCTGCTCTGCACGATCAGGCCGTCCTTGTACGCTTTTTCCATGCGAGCGCGGGTCCACCGCCACACCCGCTTGACGCCAAGGAACTCGTACGTCAGGTTGGGACGGACTCGGGCCGGATTGACCAGATCGCCGAGCGTGTACCGTCGCCCGGTTTTCGGCTCGACGTGTTTGTAGAAATCGTTGATGTAGGACTCGCTGTGCGGCAGGTATTGGCGGTTGAACGTGTAATCCTTTCCGCCGGTGTAATAGAAGAGCGTGTCGTGATCGTGCGGGAACGACCGGAAGGCCAGGCTTTTGGCGGTGGTGCGTTTCCAGATGATCTCGGTGCGGAAATTGTTCTCGCCGAAAATCTGGTCGAGCATCACCTTGACGTAATGGCTGGCGTGCCAGTCGCAATGGTAGTAAAAACTGCCGGTTTTCTTGAGCACGCGCGACAGCTCGACGCAACGGGGACGCATGTACTCGATGTACGCCTGCGTGGAGGCGTGGCGGTCCTCGAAGGCCCGTTTTTCCTTGGTTTCGCCCCAGAAGACCTCGTAGTTGCGGTTGGAGTTGAATGGCGGGTCGATGTAGATCAAATCCACGCAGGCGGGCGGGAGTTTGCGAAGCTGATCGAGGTTGTCCCCGCAGTGCACCACGCGCGTGTCAACGAGGCGGGAGGGTTTCCCGCCGCGGACGCCATCGGAGGTCGTCGGTTTCCTGGCCATGGGACGTATGGTAAACGCCGGGAAGACAAGATGCAATGGGGCGTGAAACTGACCGCGAAACCGGGCGATTCTTTGTGGTCGTGCAGAATGCTCACAGCCGATATAATAATGCAGCGAGAGGGACGAGGTATTACGGCTATGTGCACGGCGACGGCATTGAATGACATCACGAGCAGGGTGGTCCAGGCGGCCAAGGACAGTTTGGGTGACAAGCTGCACAAGGTGATCCTGTACGGCTCGTACGCGCGCGGGGATCAGGACGAGGAGTCCGACATCGACATCCTGGTGCTGGCGGATATTCCGATGGAAGAGGCGTGCGATGCACGTCAGGATATCAGCGATCTCCTCCCCGGAATCGGCCTGGAACATGGCGTGCTTGTGTCGTTACATGTCACGTCCACCGCGATATTTTACCGATTCCTGAGCGTATTGCCATTTTATCAAAACGTCCACAAGGACGGGGTGGTGCTGTGTGCTTAACGAAGATCGGAAGGCCCTTGCGACATATCGGCTTGATCAGGCGCGCGAGTGCCTGGATGCCGCGTTGCTCGTGGGAGAAAACGGTTTGTATAAAGCCGCCGCAAACCGGTCATATTACTGCATCTTTCACGCGATGCGGGCCGTACTGGCGATCGACGGTTTCGATTCCAAGAAACACTCCGGCGTCATGGCCGCGTTTCAACAGCGATACGTAAGGACTGGCATTTTTCCGCCCGAATTTTTCGATATGATACGCGGCGCCTTTGATACGCGAAGCGATAGCGATTACGAAGATTTTTTCGTAATGTCCAAAGCGGTCGTCACCAGACAGATCGAAAACGCCCGAACATTCCTCGACGCTGTGGACGCCTACCTCAAGACCCTGTAACGCCAATCGAATCGGCGCGACATTATGGCCAAAAAGACCGACGACAAACCGAACAAGAAACCCGCCGGACCTCGGATATCCAATCACAAGGCCCGGCACGATTACCATATTCGCGAGACGCTCGAGTGCGGCCTGGAACTGGTCGGCACCGAGGTCAAAAGTCTGCGGGCCGGGCAGGCGAAGATCGACGAAGCCTACGTCCGCCTCCGCGAGGGCCAGGTGTTCCTGGTCGGGGCCAACATCGCCCCGTATCCGCTGGCCGGGCCGCTCATGCAGCACGACCCCACGCGCGACCGCCGCCTGCTGGTGCACCGCCGCCAGATCGCCGCCCTGACGACGCACGTCAAGCAAAAGGGCAAAACCATCGTGCCGCTGACGGTGTACTTCCATCGCGGATGGGCCAAGGTCGAGATCGCCCTGGCCGAGGGCAAAAAACTCTTCGACAAACGCCAGGACCTCAAAACCAAACAGGCCCACCGGGACATCCAGCGCGAAATGAACCGCCGACGGTAAGGCGGGCGCGAAAATTTCTAGTTGCATTTGCCCCGGCGGGCGCGTACAAAGGTGCTTGTTCGGCGGCGTAGCTCAGTTGGTTAGAGCGAGGGACTCATAAGCCCTAGGTCACTGGTTCGACTCCAGTCGCCGCTAGTGGAGAGCCCGCATGTTTGGCGGGCTCGAAGTCGCGTAGGTCGTGCTTGGTTCTTTCGCCGCTCGATAGGAGACCCTATGAACACGTTGGTTACGCTGGCCGGTTTTTTTGAACCCATCAGTGAAGAAGGTTTCTTCAGCTACATCTACTGGTGGCAGATCCCCGTCCTTCTGCTCATGATCGCCCTGATCATTTTCTGGGTCCAGTACCGTAAACGCCAAATGTAAGAACAGCAGACTGTAGGCTGTAGACTGTAGGCTGTAGGCGATCACCACGGCACGCGCTGTAAGGCCGGGATGTCTACCTACAGCCTACAGCCCACGGCCCACAGCCTTTATGCCCCATCTACCGCTCAAGCCGGTGTACGTGCTTTTCGGCGATGACGCCTTTTTGCTCGATGCCGCGCGGGCGGAAATCGTCTCCGCCGCCATCGGGGACAGCGATCCGCAAGTCGCCGTCACCACCTTCGACGCCGACGCCGAATTGGCCGCCCTGCTCGACGAACTCCGCACCGTCCCCTTTCTCGCCCCACGACGCGCCGTCATTCTCCGCGACGCCGACGAATTCCTCGCGAAAAAAACCGACGACGACTCCGGTAAAAAAAAGATCGAACTCTCCAACCGAGAAGCCCTCGAACGCTACCTCGAAAACCCGTCGGAAAACTCCACCCTCCTGATGCTCACGGCCAGTTGGCCCAAGAACACGAGGCTGTACAAGCTCGTGGACAAAATCGGGCAGGCTGTCGACTGCTCCGCCCCGGACGCCGGGCAACTGCCCTCGTACGTCGCCAGGGCGACGGCGCGGCGGGGGAAAAAAATTCAACCGGACGCGTCGCAACTGCTGGCCGCGTGGGTGGGGTCGGATATCGGCGCGCTGGACAGCGAACTGGAAAAACTCTCGCTCTACGCGGGCGATCGGCCGGTCATCACCAGCGAGGACGTCGCCAAGCTCGTGACGGCCTCGGGCGGTGTGGAACCGTTCGCGATCACCAACGCGATCACCGCCGGAGACGCCGCCGCCGCCCTGAACTGCCTGTCCCACATGCTCACCAAGCGCGGAGAGGAGTTCAAGGTGCTCGGGCTGATCGTCTGGCACCTCCGACGCGTGCTGGGGGCGCAGCAGGCGATCGCGGCGGGAAAAACAGGCCGCTCCGCCCTGCCCAACATGCCCTTCGCCCAGCAGAAGGCCTTCGAGACCCTGCTTCAGCGCCGCGGACTGGCGAAACTCCAGGCCGATTTCCGCCGCCTCATCGCCGCCGACCTGGCCATGAAAACCGGTGCCAACGGACCCGCCGCCCTCCAGGAACTGGTCGTGCAACTCTGCCTGTAGGACCAAGGCGAATCAGGGCGAACGCATCTACACTTTGTCGTTTTGTGCGTTTTTGCATGGGAAGCGTTACAAATTCGAAGCACGAAATCCGAAATCCGAAACAAATCCCAAATTCCAAACAGCAGAAAATTCCAAACGCGGACGGCGACGCCATATGTCAAGGCGTATGGTGTCGCCGTTTGGGATTTGGAGTTTTCTGCTTTGGAGTTTGTTTCGGATTTCGGATTTCGTGCTTCAAATTTGAACGCTTCCCACGAGGTCGAGCGAAAAACAGCGATTTTGATGCGTTTGCCCTGAAACCGCGTCAGGCCTCCTTGATTCCTGGGGGCGGCTTCTTTACCATCAGGGTTTCGCGGTCGGCGGCGAGTGAGCGCCCGAGACCGACGACTGACGGTTAAAAACGGATTACGAAATCGAGGCCCTTATGTCGGAACATGATCCTGGCTGTGGCGTGACGGTGGTGGGTTGCGGAACGGTGGGCGGCGGCGTGGCGACGTTGTTGACGCGCGACGGCGCGGGATTGGCCAAACGGGTCGGCAGGCCAATCGAACTGCTCCACGTCGTGGACGTGCGGCTGGACCATGCCCGCGCGCTCGGGCTGGACGAACGGCTGCTCACGAGCGATCTCGATGCCGCCCTGTCCGACCCGCGGGTGCAGGTCGTGTGCGAACTGATCGGCGGAACGACGATCGCCCGGACCGTCATCGAAAAGGCCATCGCCGCCGGAAAGCACGTCGTGACGGCCAACAAAGCCCTGCTCGCGCACGCGGGCGTGGACCTGCACGCCCAGGCCCGGAAGGCGGGCGTGACGCTCTCCTTCGAGGCCAGTTGCGGCGGCGGAATCCCGATCATCCGCGCCCTATACGACGGGCTGATCGCCAACCGGATCGACGCGCTCTACGGCATCGTCAACGGAACCTGCAATTACATCCTCTCCTCCATGACGCAGCAGGGCAAAAGCTACTCCCAGGCGTTGAAGGAGGCCCAGGCGGCCGGTCTGGCCGAGGCCGACCCCACCCTCGACGTCGCGGGGACCGACTCGGCCCATAAGCTGTGCATCCTGGCGGGTCTGGCCTTCGGGTCCCGCGTCGACGTCGACGCCATCCCCGTCCGCGGGATCGACCAGCTCGATTTGTGCGACATCCTCTACGGACAGGAACTGGGCTACGTGGTGAAACTGCTCGCCGTCGCGCAGCGCCAGGACGAGGGCATCAGCCTCCGCGTCCGCCCGGCGTTTATCAGCCGCCAGCACCCGCTGGCCTGGGTGAGCGGACCGTTCAACGCCGTCAGCGTCTACGGACACGCGACGGGGCACACGATGTACTACGGGCGCGGGGCCGGCGCGATGCCGACCGCCTCGGCCGTCGTCGCGGATATCGTCTCCGTGGCCACCGGGCAGGCCGACCGCGTCGCCAACGAACTGGCCCTCTGGCCCGACCGCCAGGAACCCGCCAAACCGCTTCCGATCCAGGACGTCCGCAGCCGCTACTACATCCGCCTGCTGGCCGAGGACCGCCCCGGCGTGTTCGCGCAGATCGCGTCGATTGTCGGGCAGCACGGGATCAGCCTGTCGTCGGTGCTTCAGCACGAACCCGAAACCGGCGACACCAGCGTGGTCCCGGTCGTCATCACCACGCACCGCGCGTCCGAGGGCGGCGTGTCGGCCGCCTTGTCCCGAATCGAGCGCCTGGGCGTCATCCGAAAAACCCCCGTCTGCCTCGAAATCGTCGACGAACACCCGGAGGCGGTGTGAGCGACAGGCCGCGCGGCGACAACGAGGTGAAGCAAGAAATCGCACGGAAAATCGGCGACGTGTTCGACGCCGCCGTCAACCGGAAACACGGCGAAAACGCCGGCATGAACGAATCGTATGCGACGATCGGCGACGTCGAGGCTGACAGAATTCAGATCGCCACCGGCCTGAATGTTCACGGGTATTCCCATTCCATCAGCCGGCACGAAATTCTGCACGCGCTGGGACGGCACGGAAAAGGCAGCGGTGATCCAAGGCCGATCACGAAAGAAGACTTCGCGAAACTGCACGAAATCATCATAACCGCCGATGAGATCATTCATGATGGGCCAACGCACATCGGATTGCCCGCAATCACGTACAAAAAACGCATCAACGGCTACACGGTGATTGTGGAAGAAATGCGAGGAAAAAAAACGCAGGCAGTTGGCCTTCAAGACAATGTATAAGACGAAAAGATGAAGCCGATTGGACAGGACGTCTGTTGCTCCGGCCCCGACGTCCACGTCCGAAACGTTTCTGGAGTTTTGACCTCCAACGACCTCATGCCCAGAAGCACATCCGTCCTGCCTCAATCGGCTTCTGACACAATTATCGTCCATAAAATCGCGAAAATCAAGTCAGAATTGAATAACCTCGATTTGCCGATTTGCTTTGACCGCGTTTGTATGCCCATGTCTCTGTAGGTGGTTCGCGAGCGCGGGGCGCCGGGGGAGGGACGTGAGGGATGACGACGCAGGTACTACAGTCTATTCAGGGGCTTCGACGTTCGGCTTTATTGCAGGCGGGGACGGACGTGTTTCGCCGCATGTGCGGACTGGAGGTGTCGCCCGCCCCGGCGGACGGATGGCCATCGTCGTTCGTACTGGCGACGGTTGGGCTGGAGGGACGGTGTTCGTGGATGCTCTGCCTGGCCGTCCCGCGGGAAGCGGCGCCGGAACTGGCCGCCCGGTTGAGCGGATTTGACGTGCCCTACGACAGCCGCGATCTGGACGGTGCGATGGAAACCCTCGCCGACACGATCGCGCGCGACTTGCAGACCCGACTCCACCGACGCGGGGAACCGCTCTGTCCCCTCCCGGCCCGCGTCCAGCGCCACGACGACGGCCTGCCACTACCGGCAATCGGCGATGTTGTGAAACAGTTCACACTGGACAGCGAGATTGGTCCGATCGTTCTGGCGGTGGTTCGATTAGACGGGTAGGCTGTCAGGGACTCGAACAAACCCTTACGTAAGCGTGAAAAACCGCGTGGTCAATTCCAGTTGCTTGTTGGCGGCGTAGACGGTCGCGAGTTCCCGCGAAAAACAGTCCTGCCGGCTTGCGGAGGAACCGGGGGTGACGGATCGTCCCAGTTTTCGGGCGAGTTTAAAGAACTCCAAGCCGGGAATCCGGGGTTCGGACGACGAGACCACGACCACCGACAGCATACCACGTCCCAGGCTGTCCTCCTCCGTGGAGACGCGGTACAGGATGCTGTCACGGACACGGGGACCTTCGCGATCGAGAAATTCCTGGATCGTAAAATGGACGGTCTGGGTGATGTTCATGAAATTCACGAACCGCTTGTAGGAGATCGTCTTTCGCTTCCGGGCCACCGAACGCAGGTACAGAATGGCCTTCTGCACGGCTTTTTTGCGTTCGTCGGGGGTGGCGTCCTGCCAGGTCGTCGGAGTCGTCGGGACGTCAGGTCGTTCCGGGTGGCCCCGTCGGGAATTGTCCCTGTCCGACGTGCCACCCCTGTCATGTTCGTTCATAGGATCCTGTCTCGCCGCAAAGGAAAGCGGGATTCTACCCACGGGAACCTCTCCACCGCCACGGAATATGCCTTTGCCTCCACCCCGCTCTCACGATATGATTCACCCCGTGGTGGACGTGTTTCCTCGACAACCGGCATGACAAGATGTGAAGGAGTCACACATGCGGACGATTCTCTGGGTGCTTTGCGCGGCCGTGGTGGCGTCTCCCTGCGCGGCGGAGCGGGCCTATCTGGTCCTCAAACCCAACATGGACGAACTGAAGTGCGCGATGCCCGACGAAAACTACCGTCTCACGGGCGGCGCTCCGGGCATGCTGTTCCTCGGGGACGAGGCGATCAAACTCGACCTGGCCTTCAAGAAAGGCGACGACAGCGGCGTGGTGGAGTTCGCCATCGAGATCCAGGAGATCGGCTCGCGCACGCCAGGGCGGTATATTCCGGGCGCCATCTGGCTGGACCCCAACGGGAACGTTCCGCTGATCGAACTGATCGGACAACCCGTCACGCACCCGATGAAGGTAACGTTCGGTGACGAGGCCGAAGCCGCCTTCATCGTGGACAACCTCCCCGTTCCCAAGCGGTTCGGCACGTACGCGCTGGTGCTGGTCCGCGGAGACAAGCGGCAGTTCCTGGGTTCGCTCTGCCGTCTGCCCGTTCCCCGCGAGTATGGCCACATCGAAAACGTTCCCATTTTCGGTGAAGGCAACATCATGAGCAACCGCAAGTATGACAAGGGCGCGCAGCAGTATTACCGCATGGGCGTCCGCGGGTGGCGGAGCGAGTGGAGCTGGTCGGAAGACGAGAAGGGCGTGTATCACTGGGACGATTACGACAAAATTTTCAATGCCGCCTCCGCCGCCGGACTGAAGGTGATGGTCACGCTGGGCGGGCATCCGCGGTGGACGTGGATGTTCCCGGACGACGCCACACCCGCCAGCGGTTGGGGTCCCAAGACCGCCGGGTACAGCGGAACGGGCGACTGGCTGTGCCAACCGAAATACTACCCGCAGTACGAAAAGTGGATCGTCGCGTTCTGCGAACGGTACTGGCAGGACGGAAAGGGTCCGCTGTGGGGACTGGAAAATTACAACGAACCGTGGGAAGGCGGAGGGATCAGCGGATGGGCGCGCGACATGCTCGAATACCGCGAGATTCAACGCACCATCGGGCGGGCGGCGAGGAAGGTCAGCCCGGACATCCGCCTGCTGGCGGCCTCGTCGATCATGAACACCGAGGACAAGCTCTACAGTGACGGGTCGAACGAATTCGACCAGTACGTGGACGTGTTCACCGATCACTACGTTGTCCCGGCCAACAGTTACGGTCCGATGGTGGCGGCCTCGCGAGGAAAGTGGTCGATGGAGTCCGAGACCTGGTTCGCGAATTCGGAGTTCCTGCTGCCCCAGGCGGTGGCGCAGTTCATGGCGACGGGGCAGAAACGGATCTCGCCGTGGCACCCGGAAGTCCTGTTCGATTCGCTGCCCGGTCAGCCGGCCAACGAATACATGATTCCCCTTCCGATCGTGGCGGCCTCGGCGGCGTTCAACTATTTCGTCACCGGAAAGGACTTCGAGCGGTTCGTGTTCCTGGATCACCTGCCATGGGTCTTCCAGTTCGGAAAGGACGACGACAAGGACGCCCTGCTGGTGATGTTCGGACAGTTGATGAGCATCGGTGACGAGAGTCCCAAGGCCCGCCTCTGGGGGCAGGTGGACAGCGCGCCAGGCGGCGAGATGGTGATCGACAACGCCGACGGCCTGCTGAAATTTTACGACCTGGCCGGGAACCCGACCTACGTCGGAGAGAAGACCGTCACGCTTCCGATGACGATTTTCCCGAGCTACATCCTCTGCGACAAAGGCCCCAAGGCGGCCGCGGAACGGCTCAAAGCGGCGAAAATCACCGGAAAACGGCCCGTGGAGATCATCCCGCGCGATTTCGCCAAACCGCTGACCGCCGACGGTGTGACGATGAACGTGGACGTCCACAACTGTCTCAACCGCGCGATCAAGGGCAAGCTGATCGTGACCGCGCCGAAGGAGATCACGCTCAAGAGCAATCAGGCCGACCTGTCGCTGGCGGCGGGCGAAACCAAAACGGTGACGCTGGCAGTCGACAAGGCGACGCCCGACCCGAGCAACGCGTATCCGTTCTCGTTCGTCTTCGACAGCGACGCCGGTAAGGCCGAGTACGCCGAAGTGATGAACGTCTGCATCGCGCCCAAGGCAACAATCACGGTCGACGGAAACCTCGACGACTGGAAGAACATCCCCGGCGTGACGGTCATCGCCGGACCGGCCACCGCCGACAAGATGGAACTGGCCCGCCGACCCTGGCTGGAATTGAAAGACCAACTGCCCGACGGCGGATTCGCGGAATTCAAACTCGCCTGGGACGAAAACTTCCTGTACGTCTCCGCCCGTGTCCGCGACAAGACGCCCACGCCGCTGGCCCGCATAGAAGGACGCGACGAGAACTTGTTCTTCCACACGGCCGCCTCAGACGAAAAATCGCCGTACAAGGAGTTCCTGGCCCAGGAGAAGTACAAGGGCAAGAGCTTCGCGAACGTTCCCTGGGTGTACTGCAAGGGGCCCGAGACGGCGTGGGATCGCGACCGGCTGCAAATCGCCATATGCGTCTCGAAGGACGACTGGCATGATTTCAAACCGACCACGGACCGGATTCCGTTCGGTTTCACCGCCGTCCCGGACACGGATTACGAGTTCTCGCTCTATCTCTGCGACGACGGAAAGAGCGAATGCTGGCGTCTGCTGGCCCCCGGTTTGCCGCGCATGCACGACTACCCGCGTCAACCCCGCGGGGAGAAGACCACCGGCCCCGTCAAGGGCGCCAAGCACGTCGTGAAACTCGACGGAGACGTGTTCACGTACGAACTGGCCATTCCGCGCGAGGAAATCCCGACGATCAAGCTCGAAGCCGGCACGACGCTGGGCATCATGCTCCGCGCGGGCGACAACCGCGGACTCAACAGCGACATCGGCGTGGACAAGGCCTCCACTAAACTCAACGGCCTGACGCTGCACCCCTACTGGGAACGCTCGATGAACTGCGGCATGACGTGGACATTGACAAAATAATCATGCTACGATTTGACACATACATACAGGGTCAACGAGCCCAGGAACTTGATCTGGCCGGCGCGTTTGTGTTCGGGCAGGACGCGATCCCCGTCCGCGCCGACCTGATCCTGACCGACGGGCGGATTTCCTGTTCCTACACCCTCAAGTCCACCAGCACCGGGTCGGTCGCCTGCGGACTGTCGCTGCTGTGGGAGACGGCCGCCGGAAACTTCATGCTGCCCACCACGCGGCTGTGGGAACGGGACGAACCCTACATTCTCAACGTGGAACTCGCCCGGGCACAAATGATGCGCATCGCCCAGAAGATCGAGGAGTGGGGCCTATTCGACTACGCCGACGCGGCCGACCTCTGCACCGAATTCGACCGCGTCAACCACCTGTTCGTCGAAGCCCTCCACGCGCCCGGAGGAGAGGCCGCCTCCGTGCTGGCCGACCGCGCCCTGGCCGAGGGCATCACGCTGGGCGAGAAAATGGCCCTGTTCCACGCGGAAATTTTCATCGGGCGCAAACGGGCCGCCATCGGGACGGCCGCCCCGCGGCTGGGGCTCGGGTGCGGCGTCGATCTGTTCGCCACCGCCCCGGCCTACCAGGAGCTCCAGCGCAACACGTTCGAGTTCGTGGCCGTTCCGCTTCCCTGGAAACACATCGAACCCCAGGAACGCACCGTCCAGTTCGAACCGGTGGACAACTGGATCGCCTGGGCGGCCCGTTCGCGACGGGCCGTCCACGCCGGACCCCTGCTGTCCTTCGAACCGGCCTACCTTCCGCAGTGGCTTTTCCTGTGGGAAAACGATTACGAGACGCTGCGCGACCTGATCTACGAGCACATTCAGCGCATCGTCAAACGCTACGAAAAACAGGTGCGCGTCTGGAACGTCGTCAGCGGGCTCAACGCGTTCAACGGGTTCAACCTGAGTTTCGAGCAGCTCATGGAACTGACGAGGATGAGCTGCTTCCTCGTGAAAAAACTCTCCCCGCGCAGCCAAGTTGTCATCGACCTGGCCATGCCCTGGGGCGAGTATTACAGCCGAAACCCGCGTACCATCCCGCCGATGATGTACGCGGACATGGCCGTGCAGAGCGGCGTGCGGTTCGACGCGTTCGGGTTCCAGATGTACATGGGCGTTCCCGTCGACGGATACTTCGTGCGCGACCTGCTCCAGATTTCCAGCCTGATGGACGAACTGGTCGCCCTGGGAAAACCGCTGCACGTCAGCGCCTGCCAGGTCCCCAGCGACATGACCGCCGACCCCCGAGACGCCTGGCGCGGACAACTGTCCATCGCCAAGGCGGGACAATGGCATCTGCCGTGGAACCAGCGCCTCCAGGCCGAGTGGTTGCAGGCGTTCTACCGGGTCGCCCTGTCCAAACCGTACGTGGACTCCGTGACCTGGCGGGACCTGGCCGACTCCGAAAGCCACTACCTCCCCAACGGCGGACTCTGCCACAATACCCTCGAAGCCAAACTCGCCTTCGTCGAACTGCGAAACTTCCGCGGTAGTTTGATTCGGCGATGAGGTACGTTCGAGCGTTTTACGCCACCCGCTTGCTCTTGACCTCCAGTTTGTTTTGTCCCTGCATGGCCACGCTGTCGGCGGGGATGGATTCCGTCACGAACGTGTTGCCCCCGATCACCGACCCGCGGCCCACCACGCGGTCCCCGCCCAGGATCGTCGCGTTCGCGTAGATCGTCACATGATCCTCGATCGTCGGATGCCGCTGGAGCCCCTTAATCACGCGGCCTCTTTCGTCTCGCGGGAAACTCAACGCTCCCAGCGTGACGCCCTGGTAAATTTTCACGTGGTCGCCGATCTTGCAGGTCTCGCCGATCACGACGCCCGTGGCGTGGTCGATGAAGAAACTCCGCCCGATCGTCGCGCCGGGATGGATGTCACACCCGGTGACGTTGTGGGCGTGCTCGGACATGATGCGCGGCATCAGCGGAACACCGAGCGCCAACAACTCGTGCGCGACGCGGTAGACCGTCACGGCATAATAGCCGGGGTAACAGTACACCACCTCGGCGATGCTCTTGGCGGCGGGATCACCGTCGAAGGCGGCCTGGGCGTCCATCGCGAGCCACTCGCGGATTTTCGGCACGCGGAGGATGAATTCCTGGGCCATGCGCTGCGCTTCCAGAAGACAGGGCGAGTGGTCGGCGTCGGGACTTCGGCGGTCCGTGCAGAGGCAGCGGTTGATCTGCTCGGCCAGCCGGTCACCAAGTTGGATCAGCAATTCGCCGATGTGGGCCCGGATATTGTCTTTCGCCAGGCCTTTGTTTCCCGAAAAACCGGGAAAAAGCGCCTCGCGGCACAGGTCGAGAATTTCGACAATG
>Ga0123353_10008665_pt1 | contig 13918 bp, 10 predicted proteins | sample TergutLab28metaG_3_FD_92763 | JGI IMG/M metagenome (GOLD analysis project Ga0123353, IMG submission 92763) | Labiotermes labralis P3 segment gut microbial communities from Petit-Saut dam, French Guiana - Lab288 P3 | ecosystem: Host-associated > Arthropoda: Insects > Digestive system > Gut ... | reverse complement strand
GTTATGCGAGGTGATGGTGCAGAATACACCACACTCTTAAGGTGGTCCCACAGGTAAAAATCACACACCGATAAGTCGGGTGATCTTGCTGGCCATTCGATTTCGCCATTATCTGGAAATGAGATGTCCAGGAAAAAGTGGGCGCAAAATGTTCATTGCAATTTTTGTAGTGTGAATTGTAGCCCCATCTTGGTGAAAGTAAGAGGTTCTGTTCACTGTAAGACCTTGGAGACGAGGAATGAAGAAGTAATGTAACATGTGTGCGTAACGTTCAGAGGTCACAGTGCAAGCATTTCCACGTTCGCCCTCAAAGAAGTAAGGACCGATAATGGCGAAGGCTGCAACAGCACACCACACCATTACTTTAGAACTCAGTAGTGTTCACGATTGGCTTGCTGAGTGTGAGCAGCGTAATGGAGGGCATCTTGAGGATGTAATATTTCGAGTGGAATGATGTGTTGTGTTTTTTTTTATGTTCTGTGTTATGTTTCAAGACCACTGATTCACTTATTTCTACAAATGCTAAAGTATGTACTTCCTTATAAATGTAACTGTGTCATGATATCCAAGACTTTTAATTTTTTTTAACACTTAAAAATCGCCCGATTCGCTGGCGGACCCTGTATATGTACTGCAACTTATACCAGGTTGTTACCATATCTAAAGACACAGTAAATGTTTGCCTTCAGCTCATGAACATGAATCATGTCTAATGAATATTTCACTGCATGTCAGGGTTTTATAAGTAAAGCAGGCTGACAGGAAGTGACTAGTGACAGCTGTCAGATAAAGTGATGTCCCTACAGTTTCAGATGGCCACTGTGAACACTATCCCAACAAAAAGGGATTTCCTGGTGCAAATTCCACAGACTTTTTCAGTGTGCAGGCACATAAAACCATTTTCCACGTTAGGCAAAACTGAATACAAGTGAACACCATGGCTGGCAGGTGGCAAAACATTGTTGGGAACAAACTGCTACACCAGAAAATAAATAGGAATATATCTGATGAGATTTCAAGAAAAATGCTTCCCATCACCATCACAGTCTTCAGGATGTATACCTGTCTGTCAAGATCGTTAAGAACTTCATTGATATGATCCACAGTACTACTTCTGGGCATAAAATTGCTTTATTAATGCAATGTATAAAATCAATTACAAACACAAACTTTCCCTTCACCGGTGAGGCGACGATCTGATATGGCAACAATGTTATTACTTAAAACTAGAAACAGATCTCTATTTATGATAACTAATCTCAATACAGTAATCAAAACAATGTCATTATGATTACATTCACTCTTTAAGAAGTAACTTTCTAAGGACCTGGACAGTTGGAACGAATTTTGTTCATATTTACAATTTTCTGTCAATTTCAACATGTATTTCCCTAGTCTTTAACATGCATGCATATGAAACTGATCTTTTCACGAAATGCTGTGCAACTGGAAATGTTGTTTTCAGTAAGGCACACAACACTAATGTATTTATTTGTGACATATAATGCTGATATCTGTAACTCACAAGTGACACAAGCCCAAAATTTAAGGTTCTGAAATATGAATAAAAAGACAATAGGAGAAAATGATGCAATGGACTTTCTTATGGTGATATTAACCATAAGTGCACAAAGGCTTGCAACTTGCTTCCTGCGTTGCAGTACGTTAGTTGCAGTTGAATTCTGAATAACATCACATTCTTTTGTGTTACGGTAAGTGACGAAAGACGATGCAGGGTCGCAATCAAGTGCCACTGATAAACGTCTGCAGCAAAGCTATGGTTAATTTCCAATCAAAGTTACAGGAATGTACTGGACGCCAGGAAGACCACTTAAAGAGACCCAATTGTTCTTTAATAAAACGCGTATGTGAAATAGCATTTTACAACTGTTTTGCTTCTTATATTCAACCCGATTCATCAAAATAGCTACCTGAAAATCGTCACATCTTATTGCCGCAAACTGCGTATTGGAACCTCTCACTCCCCTCCCTGCCGGCGGAGTAAAGCGGCTGAAGCGTCAAGCTGACAACTCACCTCCATGTAGTGCAGAGGTTAAAATGCATGGAATATCTCCACTTCCAACGCCTTCATGACAGGGTGTTCAACTAAGCACTGGGACACCTGCACTGTCAACATGGATCTCCACTATCTTTAAGCTGACATATAAACTCAAAATGTCGCAATGTTACCGTGTTTGTAATTTAAAGAAATAAAAGAACGGCTGAGGTAACGTTTGTGTTCCTATGTTTTGTCTTCATGCCAAACTTCCACCTTTTTAAAGCTCTATTACCACACATTTAAGAATCCTTATTTCAGTGACGTCAGTGTTGCTCCCGCCTCAAGAATTCGTACGGCCGACACGTCTGCGACATTGATGGCTGATAAATTAGAAGCACAAAGGTGGGATTGCCTCCAACGGGATGATATTCATACCAAGTTCCAAAAATGCCTCGACTGGTTCAGAGGTATGGCACAGGTCGTACACGGACATGGTACTTTTTCTTATAAAACAGCAAATCAGACTACAAATCTCTCCCGAAGGCCCACTACAACTACTGACGCCTACCGTGACACGATGTTGGGACCATTGCTACAGTCAGTGGCATCAACCACTGCGTGTTGGTGAATAACCGACAAAGTATGCATTATGGCTGAGACACGGATGTTGAAATGGAGGAGTTCGGAAGTCGGGGTTCGGATACAGGTATGAAGAGCACAAGTTCTCACTGCTATTCGTCAATTATCCCGGCAAATTCTACGATAATACCTTAAAACATCCCACGACCGCTTCTTTCCACATCTTTTTCAAATTCACCGTTCATAATCAACTTGTTACTGCGCAAGGTAAATATACCATGAAATAACAGGACTAAAAACATAATCGCTTGCTTGGCGAGTGCGGCACGGGGTGTGGACGAGAACGGGATGAAGAATGGCTTCGCAACGGACGGCCCGTGAGGCCAATATCGAACCTACATTTGCTCTCACATGCACGTGCGCGGTGGGTCAAACTTCTGCGTTCTCTCCTCTATACCGCCACGTAGACAGCCTGTTCCATGGTTTCCACGTTATATAGGCTACTACATCAAAAGCAGCTCAGAGATAAATGGGAAAAGACCAAACATACATACTCTATTTGCTGGACTGAATATTACGATAAACTTACTACATTCGCTCCCCCCCCCTCCAACCTTCCATCGTATTTCTGTAAGTAAACACTGCATTGGCCACTACCACCCTGACATTTCCAACCCTCCTCCCCCACCCATTACAGAAACAGAGTACTAAATCAATCAATACCCGTGAGAGGGACAGAGGACCGAGGTGAAGAAAGCGAATGGCTAGACATGCCTATAGGGCACTCCATTTTGGTGAAAGTACTTGGAAGTGTGGGGGGAAAGAGTATGGACACGCCCACTGGATTTAATGATCATAATTGGGGAGGGACGTCAAACAAATGGTTAGTACAGTTGTTTCGCTACTTGTAAGCATGTCGCAGAAGGCACGTTCCAACAACTAGCTACATGAAAGAATCACGAGTTAAGAAATTCGCCGTCTTGTACAAAACCCACGCGTACAGTACACTGTTCAGAAATGCCCGCTACCCTATTTTAGCCGCGCGCTTCCAATCACAGCTCACCTCTCACCTTCATCATATCCTTAGCTCCTAAGATTACACCATAGCGCACACCACGTAGACAATGTTATCCTTCTCCCTTAGTAGACCTACTAAATCTATTAAGTAATTAGTAAGATGGAAGCTACACTTGGACGCAAGTACGGGGCGGTAATCCTACTAAATAACAATATGTCATTTCACGAATCGTAATAACAGCCAATTAGGTAAAAAGTATGGACTAGATTATACTAGCTCAGTTCGGCCGCCAGATTCATGACACATTCTCAATAGGCATATACGCGTGAAATCACAGAAGACCACAATGTACAAGTCTGCGTCCTGTCAACAAATAAAGCATGTAAATTACCAGTTATTTGATTTGCTGAATATGTTTTATTCTTGACATGCTAAACGGAAGTTCTTCCACATAAATGATTACACTCTGAATAAGGAGTCATGGCACTTAATACATTCAATCAAACATAATGCAGTTTGTTACTAGTTTTTCTGCATTCGTGACTGAAGTGTGAAGTTTACACATAGGCTTAATTACCTTCAGATAACGGCAACCCTCAATACACTCACATAACTCTCAGTTACAAAGTAGATGAAGTGTCCAAAGTGGGATTACTGTTAATTTCTGGTTATAATTTATTTGTAGCACAACTGGATTAACGGACTGAATTGGTCCACGCCCGTACTGATAGAAAACCAAACTGCAAGTCAAGTCAGCGTCTCCAAGCTACGTGTCGCATGAAACGCCCCAATTTAAAATCACGTAAAATTAGTATCCCGACTGGCTAATTACTAAATCTTCCCCAAATGCCGACAGGTCGAAATTTGGATGTTTGAAAGTCTTACCTCTGACTCTACCTAATTTCGGTTACTGGCCTCCATGGAATTCCTAGCAAAACCGCCCTACGCCGACGTCCTAGACGAAGCGTCGCGCCTGTAACGCTTCCTAGCCACACCAAGCTAAACCAACCACATTTGAATTAGCACTAGCAACGTGTTTCCCAGAAGATAAATTCACCAAATAATACTCTGCTCTCAGTTACCGAAATGCATCTACGACAAAACAGATACTTTACTAGTTCCCTTCACCGCATGTAAAACTCTGCCAATGCTAAATTCAAGCTCTTAACTAATTACTAAAATATCAACAACCCTCATGTACATTCTGTCATTCTCCCTGGGATCGGACCCAAGTCCACGGTTACATCTGTCTCCCCTTTGAAATAAATCAATACATGCAACATCACTCACATCTCTGATTTATTTCAATGCCAATCACTTCACACTTGAACCAAATAGCTAATTTAAATAAAATGTAACAATACAAGAGCGATTGAGCAGTTTCTGAGCAACAGCACCTAGGCAGTCTGTTCATATCGCTTCATACACACTCCCCGACTTTACGCTCGCTCTCTCCGCGACATTTCCACCTTTAGAACTTAACCTATGCCAGTCCAAGACTCTGTTTCACTCATTCTGTTGCCGAAAGGTACTGAATTTGGCCCTTGCCTTCCACGTGCCACGTGTTCTCCCATCTAGTTTCCCAATGTATGTACAGGTCGGCATTCCTGATCTCGACCTACTTTGATATCGTTCTTGTCTCCTGGCGTCACTTGTCCTGGTCTGAAACTCCGGCGCTTGTGAACGTCGACCTGATGGTTGAGAAGTACTCCGTCTTTCGTTCTGCTGATAATTCTGCATGCGACTATTCGCCCCGTGTCGGCATGGCGACTTTATACTGTTCCCGTTGTGTACGTTTCTCACGTGACGCATCTGCCGTAAATCCTGCCTGCGATTCGTGCCTGAATCGCAGTCTCCGTCATGTGGGGGTCCCCGTTTTGAGTCCTCGAGTTGACGTCGGTTTTCCTTAAACGTATCCTTGTTGCTCTCGCGAGAATGGATCTTAGCTAGGAAAGCTACGGTGTCCTGTAAGGTTTTCAAACTTTCGCTTAACATTATTTTCTGTATGTCGGCGGGATAATGAGATACAAGGGCACTGACTATGCCCAGTTCGCTCAAGGGTAACAAAAACTTTGCTGGTAATCCTGCACATCGTAAGAAACGCCCCTGCATTGTTTCTCCATTTCTGTTACCAACACGATCTCAGAAAATTGAGACGCGAATACCAGTTGTGGATTTCATCCCAATGAAGGTTCGAAAGCTTCGCCTTGAAATCATAACTTGCAATTCTCGAGCTACTAACGGTAATTTCAAACTCTCACGCACGGCCTTAATTTCGAAATATTAGTTCAAACCACAAAAAATGAGATTACAACCTGCCTTGAACTATCAATTCAACATTCTTGATCGACCGCACACAGATTCAGCGTTTTGATTTGCATATTTAAACTTAGTTGACCATACAAAACCATTTTAACTCACACAGAATCAAAGCTGGTGCCTTATACACTGCTCCAAACAACACAGCATATATGACCGTTCACTGTTGTTGACAGTCCTAGGAGACAACGATCTGGGCACATATAGCCTGCATAAATGTCTAGATTATTCGCAGACAATGCGTGACAGAAAAGTTGCCGCAACAGCAAGGAGCCAACTATATTCGTCTGATCGGTGTAAGTGCGTGCAAGATACAATTTCTGGAAAGGACTGGAATAAAATTAAATGTCAATCTAAATACTAAACATTCGGCCACCTTGTAACACAAATGTTGGTGCCTTCACAACCGAATCCTTATGTGTAACTATATACATAAAAATCTGTGCTGTCCTAAACATTTTCGCTGGGAAGGCAGGTTTTTCCCGGTAACCCCAACTCCAATGGACGAACAAGCTGCGAGAGCTGAAGTTGTCAAGGTAGTGCTGACGAGGAAATCTTCCGGGATGTGATGTCGTATGGAATGGTAACTACCGTCGCAGATGCTCTGTCTAGACTGCTTGATACCGAAGACGGAGGCAATACGCTCGTTATAAACGTCACTAATTATTTACCATTCGACAAGGCGTTAACATCTCAACAGACTTGAATCTTCGGTAAGGGCATTAACCGGCACAAAATTTTACAATCTGCACCCACCGTGCTGTGAGACACGGAATTAAGCTCACACGAACAAATGATTTACAGTGCTAGGTCGAAGTTCAAAATTCATGTACTGTTACAAAATTTCCCCGTATTTCATTGCGAGATTTTGGGATTTCCACAACGCGATGTCGAGGATTCTTTGTCTTCTTGTATGTACCGTGTAACAGGGGTTAACAGATCCCGACGTTTCGACGGAGGAACGTACTGCCTTTGTCTTGAAGGGTTGAAAGGTCCTACGCTTCAAGGTGAAGGTACTACTTTAGTCGAAACATCGGGCTCTATTAACCCCACTACCCAGCGCAACGTTCCGTAAGACTATAATTCTGTATTTCGTCTGTTACAACTAAACATTCAATTAAAACAAAGTTGTGCTGGCAGTCTTACATGCAGGATTAATGCGAATCTAACCCTGAAGACCAACACGCTGTATTAATATCTACTAAAGGCATTCCCGGTTCGCATCTAGAATCTTACTCAGAGACAGGTAATTTCGACCGCCGTTCTTCATACTTTGCTTGTCCCGTAAAGCAAACGTAACAGTGTCTTACGCAGGCCACGAACCTCACGTCCTGACATATTCACATTTCACAGCCACGCTGTCAAGAGACGCTACATAACCAGTGCAGGTGATAAAACATTAAGTAAATCCATAGTGACTTAGGTATACAGAAATGGTACTGCAACTTTAACAAATATAGCAATCAAGGCATAATATTAATTAGAGACTTGCGTTCTTATTACGCCCTCAAAATGCTTAGCCTAAGAATAATCTAGTTAGAACTCTAATACGAAACCCCATATAAGAGGTCGCTGAGGCACAGATTACAACAGGACACGTTTTTAACAAAAGTGTTTTAACTGTAAACTATAAGAAGATATGTGAACCCTTTAAAGCCTAATACATACCAGCAGTTTTCACACTCAAAATCCCTACTCACGCAACGCATTAATGTGCTTCGGGTGATCCCCACAACAAAGTGAGGTTATTTCCTTGCACAGGATTGGCCAACTGGTTTTTATAAACAGGGGCGGAGTGTTTGCTGCGCAGTACGAACTGAATATTTGCATAAAATTCAGGTTAAATTCAATCTTCAGTGGGTTAAGCATGTATATGTTGGGAAATAATATTTTCGGTGGACAAAAACTACCAAACCTATGTTCATGAACACACAAGTCAGATAACCGACTGTGCGCCTTTATTCACAGCTACGGGGTTTTGCAAGGAGGTGTACTAAAACCAACAGTAAAAATACTTCGTTTCCCACAGCACCAAGCCATCAATGTCGGGTATACGGTTGTCATGTAATTAGTTTATTCCATAGGGACATTATTTTACCCGACAATTCGCTTTACTACTTCACTCAGACCGTTTCGCGTGACAGCAGGCAGGGTAGCACTCGCCGCTATTCCATTTTCCGTCAGTCGGGGTCAATGCGATTTAGTTCAATGTGCTACAGATATTAGGTTTTTGGTCGCGTGGTGCCGTAAATGCTCTCCTTCGGATCGTAGACACGCGCCACATTCAACAGACACGTTGCTCACTGCATGTCGAATTTCTGTACACGAGCCGAACGTAAGTGGATAACGACGGTCGTCACATAAAGTAAAGTCCCTATACAAGACAATATTAGAGCGACCGCAATCTTGGAAGAACATACGAAACCAATGCCCTGTGTGTCAGCTACATTCGTCAATGAGAAATGGCCGAACAATTATGACTGATAAACTCAGAAAGATATGAATGCGATCATGTCTATTTTCAGGAACTACCCGCGCATATGCATACCAGACTGGTCAACCGCGAAAATCCATTCGGATCAAATACACGATAGGGACAAGATTTCACTAGCGGAAGTGCGTACTTGCAAACGCCCATTTTCATTATACGAAAACAATGCAAAATCGTGTGATGAATTTTCTTTAGGATTCCGTTATCGTGAAGGTCTTCCAACAGGCATGGGAATATTTTTGGCTCAACAAAGTACGTAAGAACGAATCAAATTCTTGTGAAGCGAATGCTATTCGACTGGACTGCACCACGAAATACACTGAATGAATCTGGCCACTTCCTCTGACATTCCAAAATGTCATGTCAGGTCTTTACTTGCCATACCAGAAACCGTGGAATAAATAAAATACGACGCGGGAAGCTGTGTTAACTAACATAACAGTGATTAAGCCAAGCAATTACAAAAAAAGGTTGGCCAACCAAGATTGCAATTACAAGGAGAGGAAACTTAAAAGACAGAATGCTCACTTGTAAGAACAATCTTTGTAAAATGCGAATAAAAATAAACACAGTCGTTATGTCACCTCAAACTGTCTACAAACGTAACCGTACGGTTAAAACGACGAGCCACAATTTTAAGAAATGTGGCATTCTCGTCTAATATTACAAGTTAATTAGCAAATTTGTTTCTGGAACCACAACCTGCTAAGAAATCTACTACAAAACCTACAGATTACTAAATTTGTACCAAATGAAATTTTGCTAAAAATGCTCACTCTACAAAAGCGAACGGCGCATGATAAACATTACAAATATTCTTAAGATCTAGAACAGACGTGCCCGAACAGTCGATGGCGGCTGCTTTTTGGTCTCTATCAAAATTTATCTGCTGCATCAGTAAAATCAATAGCTCGTCGTTTGACAACACTTTCTGGATCAACCTACCTATGCGAAGAAGCACTCTCCCAGATCAAGATAAATCAAGATACCGAAGCAGTCTGACCGACGAACATTTAAAATACTGCCCTCGCTTGCGCCAAAGTAATTCTTTAACCCTCTTTGTGTAAGTTATCCCCAGATATGCACTGCAATGCCTCAACTTCGCCATAGACAAGTAAATGAAAAAAAAAATTTGTTATGGTAAATTGTTTTAGTTTGAAAAGATGTTAGGCACGTTCGCAAAATTGCGAAAAGCGACTCCTAGCTTTGTCATGTCTGTGTGTCCATACTGAACTCGGCTCCCACCTAACTGATTTTCATGAAATGTTGTATCTGAGTATTTTTCGAAAACCTATCGAGCAAATTCAAGTTTCATTAAAATCTGACACGAACAGCGAGTACTTTACATAAGGACCAACAAACATTTATGGTCATTCCTCAATCAGTTCTGCTTAGAATGAGTAATGTTCCACACAAACGTTGTAGAGAAAATCAAAACACGCACTGTATATTCAAAAACTCCTCCCGAAAATCGTGCCGTTTATGAAATAACGTGGAAAAGTATTTTTGAGCTGGACAGGCCACTAATGACAATATGACGCATTCGCATTGCACACTGAATGCCTATGGCTACAAACACACGGTTAGAATATGTAATAATCACTACTTTTCACCTGCAACAATGGTTGCACGAACGCGCCTCGATGTTACGTTATAGGTACATTGCCTGTCTTGTTAATAAATGAAACATTAGCACTTTTATATGTTGGATGTCATTATGTCACTTTACATTACTCTTCCCAGCTGACCTTGGTAAATCGCGAAAGTTTTTCTGTCTTCTGTCTGAGCCCAGGTCTGGCCACCTACGATCTAGTTTAATTTCAAGCAACTTTGACATACTGAGCGTTTAAGGAAAACATTCCCGTCTGTAGTGTACTTACTTAACTAAACAACGGAATATTCAAATCTTCTGGGATGTTACACTGTGTCGATGGGTAAATAAATTGTCTTTATCTTGATGGTCAAACAGTCGTACGCAACCCTCTGAGATGTCAGCCAACTATACACCAACGACATAGCGTAACATCCCCGAAGACTTGGATCTTCAGCAACACCGCTAAGGAAATGGCAAATCTTTGACAACTGCCTTGTACCTGCTAAAAATTCCCTAATCTGGCAGTTTTCCGGTCATTTTGCTTGTCATTCATACACTGAAATCATGTGCTACCTGATCCTGTACCCATGCCTATTAAATCTGTAATTTAGAAGCTTAAGTGGGATAATTAACATTCTCCATACACAAACCAAAGTGCTTCAGATTAATACTATATAAAACAAGGCTGATCAACTTCAACCCACAGAAGGGCCACACAATTCGTTAGGGCTCGTGACGACCGCACTTGTGCATACATATGAGGAGGTGATGATAAGTCCTCAGCCCTACCTACTTCCGATGTCGTAGGACGGAATCGATAGTGTCGTTGGAAAGATGGGTTTGTTCATGTGCCGAATTGTAAGTCTTCTCTTGTTACAGAGGCTGAATGGAAGCATGTCAGGCAACGCGCGCGATTTAAACAACATGGAGACGCTTGGTGTCATCAAATTTTTTCTTCCCTGCAAGCAAGGCGACGAAAGATATTCATGCCATTCTGAAAGAAGCATTAGGGGAACATGCACCATCGTATGCAATCGTCAAAAACTGGGTGGCCCAGTTTAAACGTGGTGATTTTTCCACCTGTGATGCGCCTCGTTCTGGACGACCCAAAACAGTGACCATCCCGGAGTTTATTGATCAAATTCACAAGCTAATCTTGGAAGACCGCCGGATTTCGGTTCAATCAATAGCTGAGCAACTGGGCATCTCACGTGAGCGGGTTGGGTCCATCATTCATGAAGATTTTGACATGCGGAAGCTCTCCGCGAAGTGGGTCCCGAAATGCCCGAGCGCTGATCAAAAACGTCAACGGTACCAGTCGTCTGAGCAACTTTTCGAATTTTTTCGGCGCGACCAAATGATTTCCTGTCGCGATTGGTGACCATGGACGAAACCTGGTTATATCACTATGACCCGGAGACAAAGCAACAAGCAATGGAGTGGCAACATAGCGGATCACCCCACCCCAAAAAAATTTCGAGTGCAAAAATCCGCTGGGAAAGCCCTCGCCCCGATTTTTTGGGATCAAGACGGCAACTTCCTAATTGATTATCTTTCAAAGGGCCAAACTATCAATGCGGAGTATTACTCACATCTGCTAGTGCAACTGAAGGACATTTTGAAGGAAAAACGCCGCGGGAAGGTCACCAAAGGGGTCTTGTTCTTACACAGCAATGCCCCGGCTCACCGGGTACTTGCAACCCAAAAGAAACTGGCCTACCTGGGATTCCAATGTCTTGATCACTCACCCTGTTCTCCGAATCTGGCCCCGTCGGACTACCACCTGTTCCCTGGACTGAAAAAACAATTGAAAGGTCGCCATTTTTCGTCCGACGCGGAGGTCATTGCTGCCGCGGAGACCTGGTTCGACGGACAACCTTCTGATTTTTTTTTTGAGTGGCTTGCAAAAGTTAGAGCAACGGGCTGAGAAGTGTATTGAGCTTCGTGGGGTGTATGTTGAATAAATTCCAGTTTGGTCGCTGTAGCTTGTTTCCTTCCTGGTCCGGCTAAGACTTATCAGCACTCTCTCGTATATCGAAAAGTGAGTGGGGAGAGGATTAAATTACGTAGAAGTCCGTTATTTATAAGCAGTAAGTTACGATAAAGGAACGGTTGAATGACAATGTAGTAGGAATTACTAAACTCAGTAAAACACAGAGTGATTGTTTTATTGTATACCGCCTCATACGTGATAAGCTACAATTTGTGAACATTTTCTCTCCTAATAAAGTTGCCATACTATTTTCTGTAGACCTATTATGTTTGTTAAATTGCATTACTGAAACTATTCAGGTGAGTGATGGCCACATGTTGGTCAGCTCTGATGTAAAATTTGAAAACAAAATGTGCAAGAAAAACAGATTCATATTCAACAGCAGTAAAAACAGGATTATTAACTTGGAGCATGTCACTTTGTGTTAGTTATTATACATTAAATTATGCAAGGAATACAAATTGCTTAAATATACCCTACATTTTATTTTTTGGTCCCTCATATCCAACCCTAACAATATATTCAATGAGAATAAAATAATTTTTCACTTGAATGAATATGGGAGATTATATCTTTCCATTTCAAATTAAAGAACTGTATAAAACCAATCCAAAAATTTGTTATGTGAACTTTCAGCATCTGATTCAACTTATAATTAACTTCAGCTTCCTTTCCTAACAAACTCTATATTTTAAAGGAATGCTTCGCTTACCTTCATAAAAAACAACTTGAAAGAATATATATATATTTATTTATTTATACATATATATATATCTTTCATCAATGATTGTCACAAAAACCTCAACAACTTTGTAAAATAATTAAAAAAGTTCTTTTCTTTTCTACCCCCCAACTCCAACCCCCACTCCCAAAACTTCATGAAGTAGGAAATGGAACTTAAAAAATACTTTTCATTGGCAGTTCAATTAACAAGTTCTTTAACAGTCAAGTACAAACAAAAACTTGTTATCAATCTTCATACTGGTTGTATAACACATTTCTTTGCGAGCTTCGCCTACATTCTCATACCCCACGACTACAGTCCTTGGTTTATCAGGCCCACGCCATTGGTTACTTCACAGACTGTTTTGTATGACATCAGAAAGGACAGTGCTAAACTCTATTCTAGTTTTCTGTGAGTTCTATTTAAATGTACTGCAGTTAATATTATGCTTCTACTGTATTCTGTATATTTAAAGAAGGTGCTGGAAATTATTTCCTTTGCCTCGCAGACATGCATCACGCATAACCAATACACTGCTAAGGTCTCCACTCTATCGGCATGTGGTGCTGCAACAATGGGGTGATGGGTGTCCAATGGTGCTTTCATCTTCAAGGGTGGACACATTCAAGATGTAACATTTTTGGATCCTTAAAGATGAAATCACCATGCTGTCCTGAAATGTTGGGTGCTTATCACCCAGTGATGTGGCACCACATCCCAGAAAAACCAAATCCTTAACTGCATCACTGTGAAAGCCTAAAAACTTACAGCCGTGCTGTTCATGGCACATCACTAGTTCTGTTGATGAAACTGAAGACCACATCTTAAGTGCAAGGGATAGTTATCGCTGTGCACTTTATATCCTCTAACACGCCCCACAAGTAAAAAACTGCACTGGTTCAGATCTGGCAAACATGAAAGCCACACCCCCTGCTTAGTATGGTCACCAAAATCACCCCTCCACACAATGCATATAATGTTTGCTGTTTGAAATCTCGCACTGCCTTGCTGGACAAGCAACAGGCAGGTTCTCTCAGAATTGGATAGGTGTTAAAAAATGGTGTCAGAATGTGCAAAATATATTGCTATATATGTATTTCTGTCTAAGAAAAGGTGGTCCATTAATCCTAGGTGCACTCATACCACACCATGTCAACCTTTTAATCAAAGAATGCTACTCTGTGGATTAGAGTGGAATGTT
>Ga0123353_10008656_pt1 | contig 13927 bp, 9 predicted proteins | sample TergutLab28metaG_3_FD_92763 | JGI IMG/M metagenome (GOLD analysis project Ga0123353, IMG submission 92763) | Labiotermes labralis P3 segment gut microbial communities from Petit-Saut dam, French Guiana - Lab288 P3 | ecosystem: Host-associated > Arthropoda: Insects > Digestive system > Gut ... | reverse complement strand
TTCGACACCAAGAAGCTGTCGGTCTTCGAGCTTCTGACCTTAGCCAATTACAAGACCACCGACATCATGGGGCGTTCGGGCAGGGCACTCAACTTCACGGTCAACGGCAAGCGCAGAATCATAAAAGGCGGCAGTTTTACCCCGTCGGAAGTGACCGTCAACGGGAACAGCGCGTCGCTGAACACCAATGTCACACAGGGCGACAGAATCGGGTTTAAACCCGCCGTCAACGGTGAATCCGCAGTTGTTACCCTGCGTGAGGTCATGGAAGAATTCGGCGTATTTGAAAGCCTTGACACCGACGTAAAAATCCTCGTCAACGGCGAGATGAAGCCCGCAGAATATGAAATTAATTCCTTCGATAAAATAGAAATAGGCACGGAACCTGTAGGGGAGGGGTCAACCCTCCCGTCAGGCGAACCCGCGCAAATCACCGGCACACCGATTACCGTAACCTTAAACGGCTCGGCGGTTACGCTCCCGCCTACCGAAGACGGCTTACCCAATCAGTTTTTGGAACTGCTGAACTTCGCGGACTATGACCTAACCTCGCCGATTGCGGGCTACACCCTGCTACTCAACGGCAGGGAAGCCAGCTTCAACGACCCGGTTCACGACGGCGACGAAGCGGTCATAGAAGTGCAAAAAGCCGCAGTATAATTTTAGGGGAACACTATGCGTTCAAAATATATTTCCTTGCTTTTGGTTTTTGCGTTTCTGTGCGGCTGTACGTCCATCAGATACGATACCGACGACGGCGAAAACCGCCGCTCTTCCATAACGGAACGTCTGCAGTACAACGACAGCCAAAGCCTCTTCTTCCCGATAACAAGGCAGGCTTTCTCGCTCAAAATGCAGATGGAGGACATAACTTCGTACGAGCATTATGACGAGCTGACGGGCTTCGAGGGGCGCGGTTACATTTGGCTCAGAGAGGGCTGGAACGCCGACTTCGAGCTTGAAGTCCCCACCCCTCAGCATTACTCAATCTTCATTACGGCGGCAAGCGTAGAGAGCGGCGACTCTGCCGGCACGGCTGATGCAATCATAGCTCTCTCAGCCGGCGGTGTGCGGCAAGGCGCGTTCTATGCGGACAACGCGAAAGAGTTCCGCACATACTCGCTTCACGGGGTTTACCTCGAAGCGGGCGTGAATCGTCTGTCCTTAGAAATGCTTAAAGGCTCGGCGTTCATAGATTACGTCGCTGTGAACGATTTTGAACTGCCGGAGTCCCGCTTTAATTCCTCGCGCCTCCCCGCGAACCCCGACGCGTCTAATTCCGTGCGCCTGCTCATGGACTACTTTGGGGAGATTTTCGGGCAGTACGTGCTCTTAGCCCAGCACGTCACCCCCGGCACCAATACCGAAATCGGCGCAATCTTCGGCGTGACGGGGCGTTACCCCGCTGTCAGAGCCGCCGACCTTATGGCTTATTCCCGCTCGTATATGGGAGAAATGCCCGTGAGCGACGACATAGACTTAGCCTTAGAGTGGGCGGAAGCGGGCGGCTTGGTCAGCTACGGCTGGACGTGGTACGCGCCGCCTGTTGACGGCGAGCAGAGCCATTATTACGCCGATGCCGCCGCGATAAATCTCAACGACGCCTTCACGCTGACCCGCATAGCCGACCTCGACGAGAGCGCGTTGGTTTCCCTGCGGGAGAACGGCGTGATTTCGCTCACCTGCCTTGAGCTTATCCGTGAAATTGACCACATGGCAGAGAACCTGAAACGCCTCCGCGACGAAGACGTGCCTGTCCTGTGGCGACCCTTACATCAGGCGGGGACGCGGTGGTTCTGGTGGGGCGCGTGCGAGCCGGAAGCGTATGTTTGGCTCTGGCGGCTGATGTTCGAGCGTTTCAGCGGCTATCATGATTTGGATAATCTCATTTGGGTGTGGTCGGGCGGTTCGGGCATTTATTACCCGGGCGATGATTATGTAGACATTATCGGCGAGGATATTTACACCAACGCCGACATCTCCGGCTTGCCCGCGTTCTCCCGCGCGTCGGGCTACTCGTCCAAGCGCAGATTAACCGCCCTGACGGAGTGCGGCTTGCTCCCGTCCCCCGACCTGCTGAACCGTGACCGCACGCTTTGGCTGTGGACGGCGCTCTACCGGGGGGATTACGTAGTGGACAGTAACGGCCGCGTGTGGAGCCCGTTTAACACGCCGGAAAGACTGAAAAGAGCCTATAACCATGAATTGACAATAACTTTAGACAAGCTTCCCGAAAATTATTAAACATCATTTCGCGTTTTTGTGCGATTTCAATAAATTTCGCGTTCAATTTTCTATGGAAATGTTTCATTATATTTTAAAAACACCTTGAAATAGAATAAATTATGTGTTATAATTATTTAGACAAGAAGTAAAAGGCACGTAAAATTAGTCTGCGTGTTAATTTCAGGTTGTTTTATACAGCCGGTAAACCACGGAGGTCTCATGGCTACATATTCATATGTCGCGACCGACCTGGCAGGTAAAGTCAGAAAAGGAACCGAAATTGCGGAGAGCAACCAGCAGTTGGTTGAGCTTCTGCGTGAGCGCGACCTTTTCCTGACCCGGAGTGAAATTGTCCAGGATAAACCCCAAACCGTCAAGTACAGATTCAAAACCGCGAAGCTTTCGATTTTCAGCCGTCAGCTCGGGGCCATGCTCTATTCGGGCATTAACTTGGTGCGCGCTTTGCATATCCTCATGTCACAAGAGGAGAACAAGAAAGCCAAAGACGTTCTGAGAGACATTTATGAAGAGCTTCAGAGAGGGCGTTCGTTCTCCGAGACCCTCGAGCTTAAAGAAGGCGTCTTCCCCGATTTATTCGTGGGTATGATGGCGGCGGGAGAAAGCTCGGGTAACCTTGACATGATTGTTGACAGGGTCGCCGACCATTACGCCAAAGAAAACAAACTCATGAACACCGTGAAAAAAGCCATGACCTACCCGATTATCCTCGGGGTGCTTATGGTTGTGGTAGTGGTGGGTATGTTTACGTTCCTGCTGCCCATGTTCGTTTCCATGTTCCCGGAAGGTGAGGAACTGCCCGGCTTCTCAGCCGCGATGATGAGTGCCAGTGACTTTCTGATTACGCGATGGTATGTCGTGATTGGCGTCATCCTTGTCTTTGTTGTGGTCGGAAGAGCCGTTATGAGAATCCCCGGCGTACGTATAGCGTTCGACAAGTTTAAAATCACCATGCCTAAAGTCGGAAAATTGGTGAGAATCATCTACACCGCGCGCTTCGGCAGAACGATGGCGAATCTCTTCGCGTCGGGTATGCAGATGGTCGAATGTATAGAAAAGTCGGTCGGAACGCTTAACAACAGATACCTGCTTCTGCGGTTTGATGAAGTTCTCAACGACATAAAACGAGGTGAGCCCTTGTCGAGCGCGGTAGCTAAAATAGGTATATTTGACGGTATGTTTACGTCAACTATATACATAGGTGAGGAATCGGGGCGTCTTGATGAAATCTTGGTTAAATCAGCCGACTTCTACGACGAGGAAGCCGATACCGCCCTGCAAAAGCTGACAGCCATGATAGAGCCGGTTATGATTATCTTCCTCGGTGTAGCCGTAGCTGTTATTCTCGCTTCTATCTTCCCGCTTATGTACGGTTCTATGGAAGGTCTTACAACTTAAAACAAACAAATTTAAAATAAAGGCAGGTGGGCTGATTAATGATAGCAATCGACATTACCGATACCCAAATAAAGCTTGTGGAAGCTATGGTCAGCGGAGAGATTTCCGTTAAAAAAGCCGCGATGAGGGATTTGCCGGCAGGCTGTATCGAGAACGGTCACATTCTCGATATGCACATAGTCGCCGGTGAAATCACCGACATCTTAGTCACCGAGAAAATATCCGACCGAGAAGCGATAATATGTATTAACTCCGGCTTGATTCTCTATAAGGAAATTGAAATCCCCAAACCTAAAGCCGGCACCGAGAACTTCGTGGTGGAGAACATTATCCAGACCGAAATGACCCTCGGTAACGAATATAACATTACATACAGCATCTCCGAAGAAATACGCACCGACGAAGGCCCGAAGCTGAAGGTTGTCGCCGCCGCCTGCCCGCAGAAAATGATAGACATTTACCTTGAATTAGGGCGGCAGGTAGGGCTTAAAACAAGGCTCGTCGTGGTCAGTAACAGCTGTATCACCCGCTTGGTCAGAAAGTCGTCGGTTTATAAAGAGTTCTCGCCCCTGCTCCTGTTACAGATTGATAAAAACTTCGTAAACATCAACCTTTACAACAAGGGTGCGGTGATTTTCTCGCGCTACACCAAAATCGACTCTTCCGACTACGAAAAAGGCTCCGACTACGTCAACCTCGCGATTTTTGACAACCTGTTCAGGACGATGCACCTGTTAGACCAGAACCACCTGTCCGGGCAAATCACCGAGGTGCAGTACTTCGGTATGGTCAAAAACGTCAACGCGCTTAACGCGACGATACAACAGCTTAACCTCAAAGCGCGTGAGTTTGAGTTCCCGTCCGACCTCGTTAAGTCGAAGCGGAACTTCGAGTTCTTAGAATACGCTAACGTTATCGGCTCCCTCATCAAAATTGATGAGAAAATCGAGAATATAAACCTGCTCAACACCCGCGAAAAAAGAGTTAAGTCGCTGAATATGCAGTTCGGTGTAATCACTCTGATTCTCGCGAGCGTTTGTCTTGCGATTGTGCTCGGCGTTTTCGGTACCGCCACTTACATAAAAGCCGGCAGAGACAGAACCTTAGCCGAGCTTGAAGTGACCTACGAGCAGCTGCGCTACGAGGAAACCAAGCTTGACGTTGATGCATTTGAAGAAGCGATACGCAAGTTCGACCGGTATTCAAACTCTGTGGATACAGCTAAAGCCCTGTTCGACTTCCAGCCGAAAATGACGAGGGACATCGCCGAGCGTCTTGTCGCCGAGATGGGAGCGTTCCGCGGAATGTCGATTGACAGCGTTTTCGCCGTGGAAAACTACATGTTGTCCGTGAGGTTTTTGTGCGATGACGAGAAGCACCCGGTCGCCTTTACCGAGGCACTGATTGAAAGCGGCTACTTCGAGGCGGTGAAGTTCACCGGCTATGAAGTGATTCAGCCCGACCCGGCAGTATTCGCCTCAGCAGGCGGGTTCGCTTTCACTTTGGATATGAGAATTAAAGGAGGGAACAACCTTGAGCCGTAATATAAGTACATTTGAAAAAGCCCTGATTATTGTTTTGGTGATGGCGGCGGTGTTCGGCTTAGGCGCGTATTTCATCGTTCTCCCCGTCTTTGATTCAATCGAAGCGGTAGACGCTCAAATCGAGAAAAAGAACGAAGAAATCGAAACCGCTGAAGCCCTTAAAAACCGCTTGATATTCCTTATGGGGCAATATACCCAAAAGCGCGAAAGAGCCGGCAATGTGCATGAGGGCTTCTACGGAGAACTCACCGCTACCGAAGCCGTCACAATCGTGCAGGAACTGCTTGAAGGCGCGAACAACGGGCGCGGTTTCAGCGTTGTGGACGGAATCAGAGTTTCCGAAATCGAGAGCGCGGCACTGTCTCTGCAGCTAATCAGGGGCGACAGGAACATAGCCTACGAACTGCGCGAACTTGCACAGTTGTTCTGGTTTGATGAAGAAGGCGATGAAATTCCGAGGCCTGTCGATGAAGACGAAGAAGAATGGCTGATTTACGACGAATTAGCTAAAATAGAGCTCGGCGCAAACGCAAGCGAAGAAGAGCTTATCGCCCTGCAACTCGAGAGATTTAACGAATTTTTAAAAGAGCCTGCGATTTTCCTGCGGGAGGTTGCCGAGCGGCTTAAAGCGCGCGGCGGCATCCCTGTAAGCGAACGGGCGGACTTCCTTAACTGGATGAGAATGATGCTCGCGCCGGAGTTTGAAGAGGTCGGGCGTATTTCGGCGACCTTCATCCTTAACCTGGACTACGAGGAATACTTAGGCTTCCTTGATTATTTGGAAGGCATACCCTCCCGTGCGGCTGACCCTAAGTTGGTGTCCATCAACAGATGCATACTCTTTGAGGACGCCGCCGCCGCTAACGAATACCACAGGGACTTATCGGATAACCCGTTCGGGGCTTCCGACGCCGGGCTGTACCTTTTCGAGCTTCATCTGTACATAGTGTTGCCCATGGATATGCCGCCGCCGAGACGGCCTGCGATAGAAACGAGCGCAGACGCAGAAACAACACCGGCACAAGAGGAATAATATAATAGTACTTACCTGCGTGTAGCAGTTTTAAACAGATTTAACAACCCATGTTTTTTGACAGGAGGAATATGTCATGAAAAAGGAAAGAGGATTTAAACGATTATTTAATCGGGACGGTGTGGTCATGCTCACCGTAATCATCACCATGACCTTGCTAATCCTGCTTGCCGCCTCACTGTACATGACGCTCACCAACGAGCGCATAGATATAGTTGAGGACGCGAAGAGCGAGCAGCTTTATCAGACGGCGGTCTCGGTGAACGATTGGGTTTTCGGTCATCTCGACAGTTATACGAGCGTCATAACCGACCTCAGTATCCCCGGGATTGACCCTACCGTTCGTCAGATGCTGGCTATGAATACCGTCGGCGATTTTATCAGTACCGCCGCCAACATCCCGATTAACGACGACGGCAGCGGGGTCATGGGTGAATACACCGTGACCATCACTCTCACAGATATAATCGACCTTGCCCCGCCGGAAGTTGAAAAAATATACGAAATCCGCTCCGTCGTGACTAACCCTAACACCGGCGAGGCGCAGGATTACAGAAGGCTCGTCAGGTACAAAACCACTATCATCAACGGCACCAGCACACCAAACAAGAATATTAACGACGATGACGGCTTTTTTGAGGCGGCTTTCGGTTACGGAACCACAGACCAGACCTCGACTCTGACGAACCATATGAGCGGTATAAATGCGTTCATGCGGACATATTTCGGAAACTCAAGCGTGAACCTCGGAAACGCGTTAATTTCCTCAAGGCTTGACGTTTACGGGAACCTCTCCACAAGCGGCGGTACTTTTTTCAGAGACCCTTCTCCCCGCTTTATTGAAATGAACGTAGGCGGAAACCTTAACTATAATAACTCTGACTCTCTTTTTCAAAATTCGGTGGGTGACAGATTCGGCGGTATAATAAGAGTCGGAAATAACTTCACCACAGACAAGGGTATAGCGGGTCGTCCTACCGCTATGGCTCATTGGGACGAAACGCAAATCGGTCAGCCCGGATACGATAGCATGGTTCGTAACTACGTCACGAACGGCGGTATCTTAATATACGTTTACGGGAACTTTAGCAAGACCAACATGATTACAGAAAACGTGGTTGTATTTGTATTAGGTAATTTTGAACTGACAAGCTTGCAAAATATACACAATTCAAGGTTTTACGTCGGCGGGAATATCATATTGAGTCCGGGCGGCGCTTCCAACAGGTTTAACGGTTCAAGGTTCTATCACCAGGGGAGCATAAACGTATCCCAACCCGTGCCGGGCGGCACCGGTCTCAGTATGACCTTCGCTGCCAGCCCGATTTCACATGACGCATTTGAAGTTACAATGAAGAGCCAGTTAGTAAAGCTCAGGTCGTCCGTAGGTAACTTCCCGTGTGACCCCGCTCCCGTTTGCGGCTGTAACGACTTAGACTGCGAGAACATCACTCTCGGCCCGCTTAACGTAACCACCGGCGGCAACCAGTCTAACATAAGCGGAGACACTCCTTATTCGTTCAGAGCACCCACGTGGAACCCGGGAGACAACCCCTACACCGACAAAAATCAAATTATTATGCTTTGCCCCGAAGCCATACCGTGCGCTATTGCAGACCTTTGGGAATGTGAACACGGGGGCAGAGAGCATGTGCCGTGGAGCGAGTATCAACTCAACCCCATGCTGTATAATATAATCAGACCCGATACCGACGTGGTTCAAACGCCGGGTGTCGATGAATACAGACCCATCAGAAACGCAACCACGCCGGGCGCAACGGGTGCTAACCAAATAGATATAGGTACGGGCGCACCATCCATAACCATAACCGGCAGCGGATATATTGATACGTCTGTTGACGCCAACCTGAATCTCGGCAATGACTGGAACGATAACCGTACCAGGCATATCCGCGTAGATACAAACGCGGCGGGCGGCGATGTGTATATCCGCCTTTGCGAAAACAACGGGCCCGGCAGGTTTAAATGGATACCGACTCATAACAGCCGCCCCACCCGATACTCAAACGCTACTATATGGGGCGCGAACTATTACACCAATATCACCGTGACAGGGCCGCATAACGTGATTTTCTTCTTAGATGACGGCGTTATGTACGATAAAAACCCCAATATCTTCATCGGGCATGAGGACTGGCTCGCCGCGGGTGTGCTGCGTCCCACCGCTTTTAATCCGACGAACACTAACATAGCTACAGCATTTGCCAACGCTGACCCCGGAGGTATAGAAGCATCTTCTCAGTTCTCGGTTGAGGCGGCAAGATACTTCCACTCGCCTTTTAGGTGTAACAGCGGCATTTGTGTATACTGCTACCCCTCCTCGCTTCCCTCGCCGTGGCCGTGCCCCGGTTGCCCTTGCGACGGTCATGACGGCGGAAAATGTCCGCACTGTAATGACGTAGGTTATCATAATGACCCGGACGAATTCGACTATTTCGGCAGGTTTCTGATTCGTCAGGACGGCGGCGACCCCCTCGGAGGCGCAAAATACGGGCGTCTGCTCACCGACTTCCCGAATATCCACAACAACATCTTCCTGGTTGACGATGCATTCAGAGGGTATGATGCCGCTTGGCCTGATACCGCTTTTTCAGGCATACTGTCTCCGAGGAGCGTATTATTCGGCTTCGTCTATGCGCCCGGAACGGTATTTTGCCCCACTAAAATGAATATCAACGGAGTTCAAACCCGTGCGTATGTTGTGGGCGGCACAAAGTTCGGTAACGTCGCAACTAACCAAGATTTCAGAAATTACGTACGCAGTGTACACACTATACCTGTTGATTATAGCAACTCGTGCCCGGGAAAACCCATAGGGGGAAGATATGTTACCCGAGGTCTTTTGAGCGGGCTCATCGGCGAGTCAATGTGGGGCCGCATTGGCGGAGCAAACAATAACAGCGGCAGTAGCACCCCGGATAAAATTATCCCCGGCGGCTTCTTCACCATCGGCTATCAGTAAAATCAGCTTCCTGTCTTCAAAGAGGGAGAATTGCCATGAAAACTATACACCATTTAAAAAGAAAAGGCGGCTTCACGCTGGCTGAGTGCCTAATCGCGCTCGTGATTTTCGCGATTATGACGCTGATTCTCATGAGTATGCTGACCTATTCTATTCTGCTTAAAACGCAGAACGACCAAACGGTCACGGATATGAACGAGCAGGTCATAGAAATTGCCGGCAACAACATGCAACAGCCCGGCAGAAGAGAAGTGATTACAGATATTGGTGACGGTAATATAATCTTCACCACCCAGCGTATGTGCTCAATCGGCATAACCGCAACGCACGACTGTGCCGAAAACCTACCGCTGCCCAACCCCACCTGCAACATAGTTACGCAGCCCATTCACCTTTGCAGAGTAACCGTGTCCGGGCACAACTGCTCCGATACCCCGCCCGTCCCTCTCTGCGATATGGGCCCCGCTGAAATAGAAGGCGGTATCGTTACTTATTCTGACCCGGACGTTGCACTGCGGATTGCCGAGCCGGTGTTTGAACCGGGTTGGAACGAGCTTGACGCTATTGTGGATTTACACGGTGCGCCGACGGGCAGCTTCTTCTCCACTTTCAGCATATCTACACCGGCACTTATTCAAATTCCGCCCTCAACCCCCGGTGACCCTTATACGTGGCAGATTGATTTAAGCTATGCCGCTATGAACACCATACACGTCACATATATCGTGCTCCCCCCCGGCGTATGGGGAAAAATCAGTGTTCGCTCGGAGAACGCTACATCGCGCATATTGCAATCCGATACCTTCGGAGCGGCGATACGGCTTGTATTTGACCAGGGCAGTACATGGATGCGTGCGGAAATTAAATTCACGGCACCCCAGGATATGCCCGACCCGACCGCGACCCCGACCATGCCGTTGCCGGTACCGCCGCCCTGGTATGACCATATGTTTTTCCCGCATTTTAACGCCGGTATTGATGACGGTACACAATGGGTGCTGATGACAACGCCTTCAGACGACCCGAACTACACCGAAGCAACCGCACCCGGCACCAAGCCTATCCCTGAAAGAAGCGGAAGCATTTTCCACGGTGATTGGACGTATTGATGATTGGGGTTATTGATTATGAAATTCTTTTACAAAAGGCTTCACGGTAAAAAAGGCTTCACAGTGGTTGAGCTTTTGGTGGCGATGATAGTTTTCTCGTTGCTTATGCTGGCTGTGATGATGCTGTTTAACCCCGCCATCACCGCCATCACAGGTACGCGGCGTAATACCCGCGCAGATACGATTGCGGAAGCCCCGGGCGATTATATCAAGCGCGTCACCGACACCACCGAGCGGCTCGGAATCTACAAGCTCGGCGACCTCAACTCGGGCACGGCGTGCTTTGTCAAAGGGTGCGACCACCTCAGCGGTACATGCTCCAACGATTTCTTGCATTTTTTTGACTCTACCCCCAGCCCTACGTTAAACCCCATGGGGCATCAAATCAACGCACTGTTCATTTCTCAACGGGGCAATTTTAACGCTAATGCCAACCTTTGCGTGTGTAACCCCGCCGTAGCAGGCACACCCGGCGGCAGAATCCGCGACCTCGGCACTGTAAACAGTGTCGCCGATATAACCGGCGCGATTGCCAACGATAATTTTATTTTCCTTGAACCTTTTTACGACAATTTGTTTTTAACGATGACCTTCACGAGCCTGAACGGCGGCTTGACAATTGCGACAGACTTACAGCGGTGCAACCACAGAGTCGCGGCGCCAAGATTTGACGCCGCGACCCGAACGAGAATTTCGAGCTTCGTTTTCATGAGACAGGGTGTTAACACAGAATTGAGCCCCGGCTCGTTAGACCTTAACGGGGGCGTTTTGGTTGACCCGCCGCAAATCAGCAACCTCACCGACGGCGTAGTAATCCTTTACACGAGGTTCTAATGCCGATTCGGCACAAACGGCTCAACCCGCCATCAAATTAGAATACCAGTGTATGATTTCGTAGCCGTAGAGATACCCGACGGCTATCCCGACGGACAAGAACGGCCCGAAGCATATAACCGCGCGCTTTTTCGAGATTTTCACGGCTACACCGAAAACCCCGCCGATAATCATAGCAATGAACACCGCAGGCACAATCGCCCAGCCGAGTAACAGACCCGCCGCCGCAGTTAATTGCACGTCTCCGCCGCCCATCGCGCCGAGATAGCAGAAAACCGCGAACGGTAACGCTATAACAACCATGCCGATTAGATGTTCGTACCATACGACTTTCGTCGGCATGAATACCGAAAGCACCGTAGCGATAACCCCGAGAACAGCAATAGTACCCGTGCACCAGTATGGGATTTCGGTTACCTTGATGTCCTCAACCGAGAGAGAAACAAGGACAGGGAACAGCAGAAGCGCGATGATGACTTCATATGTAAGGCTCTCTATGCCGAAGCTGCTGAACTCAACAAGCGTCATAAACGCCCATAATGCCGAGCCCCCGCACAAGACTTCCATCAGCAGGTATTGCAGCTTTATGCGGCACATACACTTGCGGCAGCGTCTCTTTTGCACGATGAAGCTGACCACAGGAACGAGCTCGTACCAGTTCAGGACATGACCGCACTCCGGGCAGTATGAGCGGGTTTTTATGAAGTCTTCTTTTTTGGGGCCGCGGCATAGGATTACGTTGAAAAAACTGCCGAGAGCGGCACCGAACATGAATATCATAAGGCAAATCAGCGAGAACAGAAAAATTTCCATAATATTTCTCCCGTTGTTTATTATATTATTATAATAATGCAAAAATTATAAATTGTCAACGGCAAATAAAATCAAAGAGGTCAATAATTCATGAAAAACATTCCGATTGGGCAACTTTTGGTGGAAAGCGGGTTTATTACCGAGCAGCAGCTCGATACCGCGCTCAGAAAACAAAAAGACAAAGAAGCGAACCCGGAAGGCTTAAAACTCGGTGATATGGTGCTGAAGTTGGGCTTCGTCTCGGAGACCCAGCTCGTTCACGCGCTTTCCACGAGGCTGAAAGTTCCGTTCGTAGACCTTACTACGACAAAAATCGACGTCGATGCGGTTAAGAAAATACCGGAAGCGATTGCGAAAAAGCACATCTGCGTCGCCTACAGAGTGGGCGCGGGGCGGCTTTATGTCGCGACCAACGACCCGATTAACTTCTTTATTTTCGATGAGCTTAAAGTAACGACAGGCATGGAAATCCACCCGATGTTAGCCACGAAGTCGTCTATTATGGATACCATAGGGCGCATGTATTCGCAGTCTACGGTTACGGGTGTTATGGATGACCTTGACAGAGAGTATTCCGAAGAGGAGCAAATCGCCGCCGCCGGAGAAGGTGAATCCTCCGACCGTGTAGACAACGCACCCATTGTAAAACTCGCCAACTCGCTCGTTGAAACGGCGTTCCGCCGTAAAGCGACCGACATACATATTGAACCGTTCAAAGACAGAACCCGCGTAAGGCTCCGTATCGACGGTGACTTAGTGGAGCAGATGGCGGTGAAGCCCGCGGTACATAACTCCCTTGTCACCCGTATTAAAATCCTCGGCGGCATGAACATTGCCGAACGCAGAATACCGCTTGACGGACGCTTCGGCATGAACATCGACAATACCAGCCTTGACGTGCGTGTCTCAAGCATACCGACGGTCTTCGGCGAGAAGGTGGTTATACGTCTGCTTGCCACGGGTAACGATAAGACCCTGCGCGTGTCCGAGCTCGGCATGACACAGTACAACTACGAAATGTTCAAGCAGATTATACGCTGTCCGCACGGTGTTATGCTCGTTACGGGCCCCACCGGTTCGGGTAAGTCCACGACCCTGTACGCGACGCTTTCCGAACTGTCGCGCCCCAACGTAAACATCGTTTCGGTTGAAGACCCCGTGGAGAAGAAAATCGACGGCATCAACCAGGTGCAGGTTAACGCAAAAGCCGGCATGACCTTCGCCGCCGCCCTGCGCTCGATTCTTCGTCAGGACCCCGACGTCGTAATGGTCGGTGAAATCCGTGACGGCGAAACCGCCGACATAGCTATCCGCGCCGCGATTACCGGGCACCTTGTTCTCTCGACCCTGCATACCAACGACGCGGCGGGCTCCGTCATACGTCTTGTTGACATGGGCGTCGCGCCGTACATGGTGGCGAGCTCGCTCGTAGGCGTAATTGCACAGCGTCTTGTTAAGAAGCTCTGCGAAAAGTGCAAGGAGCAAATCGTATTAAACGACCCTGCGGATATGCGCCTGCTCGGCATTAAGGCACCTATGACGATTTATAACAACAAGTCCGGCGGCTGTCGCGACTGCGGCGGTACCGGCTTCGCCGGACGTACGGCGATTCATGAAATCATCGTTTCCACCACAGGGCTTAAAGAAATCATCTCCAACAACGGTACGACCGAGCAGATTGAACACAAGTCCATAGAGGAGGGTACGCGCCTGCTCCGCCATAACGTCGCGGAAATGGTCAGAGCCGGGAAAACCACGATGGACGAATTAGTCAGAGCGACCTATTCGGTGTAATGAACATGAAAAAATTAATCGCGGTTTTAATTACAATAATCATGGCGTTAAGCCTTACAGCGTGCGGAGAAACCTCCGCACCTGCCGTCGTTCCGTCTGAATTCCCCTCCGAGGAGGGGTGGCAGGCAAGTGCAATGCACGAGCCTGACGGGGTGGTTGACGAACCGCCCCGACC
>Ga0123353_10008655_pt1 | contig 13927 bp, 16 predicted proteins | sample TergutLab28metaG_3_FD_92763 | JGI IMG/M metagenome (GOLD analysis project Ga0123353, IMG submission 92763) | Labiotermes labralis P3 segment gut microbial communities from Petit-Saut dam, French Guiana - Lab288 P3 | ecosystem: Host-associated > Arthropoda: Insects > Digestive system > Gut ... | reverse complement strand
CCTCGTCCAAGGTCACCTGCAGCAGCGTGCGGTTGGCCGGGTCCATCGTCGTGTCCCACAGCTCGGTGTAGTCCATCTCGCCCAGACCTTTGTACCGCTGGATCCCGCCTTCTTTGGGCAGGCGCCGGCCGTTGGCCTGCCCGTCGGCGACGACGACGTCACGTTCACGGTCGGAGTACACGTAGTCGTGGGCGGTGTTCGACCACTTGATCCGGTACAGCGGCGGCTGGGCCATGTACACGTGCCCGCCGGTGATGAGCTCAGGCATGTACCGGAACAGCAATGTCAACAGCAACGTGCGGATGTGCTGGCCGTCGACGTCGGCGTCGGCCATGAGCACGATCTTGTGGTACCGCAGCCGTGAGATGTCGAAGTCTTCGCCGATCCCGGTGCCGAACGCGGTGATGAGCGCTTCGACCTCTTTGTTCCCCAGGGCGCGGTCGAGACGGGCGCGTTCGACGTTGAGGATCTTGCCGCGGATCGGCAAGATCGCCTGGCGGTGCGGGTCACGTCCGCGCACCGCCGACCCGCCGGCTGAGTCGCCCTCGACGATGAAGACCTCGCACTCTTCGGGGTTGTTCGACTGGCAGTCCTTGAGCTTGCCGGGCATACCGCCGGACTCGAGCAGGCCTTTGCGCCGGGCACCTTCTCGGGCCTTGCGGGCAGCCATCCGCGCGACCGACGCCTGGATGGCCTTGCGGATGACGTCCTTGGCCTCGGTAGGGTGGGCGTCGAGCCAGTCCCCGAGGCGTTCGTTGACGACTTTTTGCACGAACGTCTTCGCTTCGGTGTTGCCGAGCTTGGCCTTCGTCTGCCCTTCGAACTGCGGTTCGCCGAGCTTGACGGAGACAACAGCGGTCAGACCCTCGCGCACATCGTCGCCGGTGAGGTTCGCGTCTTTTTCCTTGAGCAGGTTCTTCTCGCGTGCGTACCGGTTGACCAGGGCAGTCATCGCCGCCCGGAACCCTTCTTCGTGGGTGCCGCCGTCGGTGGTCGAGATCGTGTTCGCGTAGGTGTGCACCGACTCGGCGTACGACCCGGTCCACTGCATCGCGACCTCGACGCTCATCTGCCGGTCGGCGTCCTCAGCCTCGAAGTCGATGACCTCGGGGTGCACCGGTTCGTACTTCTTCGTCCGGTTCAGGTGCTGGACGTAGTCGATGAGCCCGCCAGAGTACTGATAGCTCACGGTGCGCGGGGCGTTGGGGGTCGTGCTCGTCTCTGCGACCTCGTCACCGGTGCCCAGGTGCTCGGGCCGTTCGTCAGTGAGGGTGATGCGCAGGCCCTTGTTGAGGAACGCCATCTGCTGGAACCGGGTGCGCAAGGTCTCGAAGTCGTAGTCGGTGGTCTCGAAGACCTCCGGGTCGGCCCAGAACGTGATCGTCGTGCTCGTCAGCTCGGCCGGCTCTCCTTTCGCCAGCGGGGCTGTGGGCGCGCCGCGGACGTAGTCCTGGCGCCACACGTGACCCTGGCGCGCGACCTTGGCCTCCAGGCGCGCGGACAAGGCGTTGACGACCGACACACCCACCCCGTGCAGACCCCCCGAGAAGGCGTACCCGTCGCCGCCGAACTTGCCCCCGGCGTGCAGGACGGTCAGGACGACCTCGACCGCGGGCTTGCCCTGCGACTTGACGATATCCACAGGGATCCCGCGACCGTCGTCGAAAACCCGTACACCGCCGTCGGCCAGCAGTGTGACCTCGATATTTGCCGCGTACCCCGCGAGGGCCTCGTCCACAGAGTTGTCCACAACCTCGTAGACGAGGTGGTGCAGCCCACGTTCACCGGTCGACCCGATGTACATCCCGGGTCGTTTGCGCACCGCCTCAAGGCCTTCGAGCACGGTGATGTCGCTCGCGTCGTACGTTGCCGTCGGGGCCGGCATCTCATCAGCCACTGGTCGTAGCTCTCCTCAGGTGTCGCTCATCACCTCGCGACAACCTGAGAACGGGCAGAGCCCGCCTGCCGAGGCTTCGGTTGGCGGATCACTCCACGGCGCTCACGTTCGCGCGATCTGGCCGTCGCGGACGTGCCGAGACGACAGTCGTAGTCTACCTGCCAGCGGCCCGTTCACCTGCCGTCAGCGAGGTGGTGTTCACATGCTGTCCCGCCGTCGTCGCACCTGTGGTCCACACCGCCGCCCCTGGTGCCCCGCAGGACCGTGACCAGGGCTCTCGTCGTGCGCAGCCGCCGCCCGACCCCGCCACAACCCGGCGTCATCGTCCACACCCCGGAACACCGGGTCCCGGGACACGGACCTGCGGCGCTTCGCACGTTCGCGAGGATGCCCTGGGGGCAGCTTGGCGCCACGGGCGTCAAGAACGCCAGCGGCGAAGGCCGCCCGTCAGCCGAGGTGACACCTCGTCATGGTTCGGTCATCTCGGTCGCCTCAAACCGGAGCTTGACTTCTGCCTTCACCATCCCGCGACTCCCCTGGCACGCCTGGTGCGCATCAAGGACCGTGATCTCGCCAACCCCGGGAATCGTGTGCGACTCGCCCACCGCCAGCCGGGTCACGCCCTGGTCGGCGTAAATGCCGAGGTTTGCCCAGAGCCGCCCGTCGTCCTCCTGCACCCCATATTGCGTCATGCCCACCACCGGGTAGTGTTCGATGGCCTCGCCGGGGGGAACGTCAGGGAGCCGAAGCAGGCGCCCTGTATCAGCCATGTGACCGTTGTCCCCCCGTCGGACCACCCGCCACCGCCACCCAGCCTCACGCGCGACAGATCCGCGTCCGGTTCCTGGCTCGAGCCGCCCTCGCCGGCTGTGCATCCGAGCAACAGGCCCACGAGCACAACCCCGACACGCCGCCTCATGGTCGTGGCACCTCTCGCCGGTCGAGCCGGACCGTCGGCCGCCTCGGGACGAGCGGCGCGAGACGATACCTCGTCATGTTTCGGGCGCTTCGCTCGGTTTCGTCGGCTCGAACCGGATCCGCGCCTCTGCCTTCACCAGTCCGCGCCGCCCCTGGCACGCGGGATGAGCATCGAGAACCCAGATGGTGCCGACCCCGGGAATCGTGTGCGCCTCGCCCACCGCTAGCCGGGTCGCCTCCTGTCCGTAGTAGATGCCGAGGTTCACCCAGAGCTGCCCGCCGTCCTCCCGCACCCCAGCCAGCCTCATGCTCACCACCACGTCATCGTCGATCGGCTCGCTGGGCGGAACGTCGACGAGCCAGAGCTGGGCGCCCTGTATCAGCCACGTCTCCTTCACCGCCCCGGACCAGTTGCCACCGTCGAACCGCATCACGCACGACGGATCACCGTCCGGTGCGCTGGCCGAGCATCCAACCAGGAGCCCCAGGAGCAGAACCCCAAGACAGCGCCTCATGCTGGTGACTCTTCTCGCCGGTCAAGCCGGAGAAGGGCGCTGGACCGTCGGCCGCCTCCCGGGCGACCTTCGACCCGGACCGCGTCGAGCACCGCGAGCCGGCCCTGGTCACCAACGTCGGTATGCTCACCAACGTTGATCGTGAACAGCGGGTCTGGTTCGTAGCCGACCTCGCAGATTGTCGGATCCGGGCCAACCGAGACAGTCACGGCGAGCCGATCGCCCATGTCACGGACCCCGCGCAGGACGATCTGCGCACCGTCCTTCCGGCGCTGGGTCCCCTGGAGAATCCAGAACGGTTCGCTCATAACCCACCCACATTAACCTGATAGAAGACGTTGTCAAAGTCTCCGGCTGGAACGCGGACGAGATTACCGCGGTCGGCACCGTTGCCGGGTCCGTGCGGGTTCCTGACCCAGACACTGCCATCGGGATCGACCCGCTCGACGCTGTAGGCGTGAAGCGCGAGGAGCGGAAGCGAATCCACCGTCGTCGTGTTGCCGTCGGCCAGTTCGACCGTGGCGTTGCGGAGCATGTAATCATCGCCTTCCTTCCCCCGCGTCCAGGCTGCAACGGGGTTGTCGGCGGCCATCTGGGCTCGCATGACGTCCGTCAGGGTCTCGAAAGGGCGAACCCCGATCAGGCTTGGCGGGATGCCGGACACCCCAGGCTGATCGCTCGCTTGCCGTCGATGGCGTGGAGCGCCCAGTCGGGATATCCGCCGTCGGTGAGGTCCCCAAAGCCGATCGCCTGCCCGACCGCGGCCTCGTACAGGCTGACCACGCTGGGCGACCCCCGGTTCGCCCCATGGCTGTAGACCCGGTCGACGAAGTAGTCTTTCGGGGCGCCGTCGATGTACAGCGTCACCCAGTACCCCTGGCCCCGTTCGTCCCACCGGACGTTGCGCTGCATTGTGGCGCGCCCCTCTGCCGTGCCCATCTGTGCCATGAGCGCGGCGAGGAGGTAGCAGTCCCCGATGTCACCCTGGGCCACCCTCGTTGGGTCCCAGCTCTCGTTCGCCAGAACCTCCGGGCCAACCGGCCGGTCCGGGACTTCCCCGCCGAATATCTCGAGCACCGGGATCATCCACGGCGGCACCGGACCCAACCCGACGACGGCGAGAAGGGCGTTGGCGGCCTGGGTCGCCGCCTCGTGCGCCCCGTCGAGCACTTGGTCCAGCTGGTCGCGAGCATCGCTGACCTCCCGGCGGGCGTGCTGTATGGCAGTCCAGTCCCAGTTGTTCATCACGCGGATCCCGAGCGCGCCCGTGATGGTGCTCCACAGCGCCCGCTCGGCGGCGTCCAGCGCACCCTGCGCGGCCGACTCCTGCTGCCGCGCTGTCGTCAGGGTCTGCGCGAAAGCCGCGAGAACGTCCCCGCCCTGTGACAATTGCCCAGACGCGTCGTCCAGCTGGCCGGTTACATTGCCGCGTTTGCGGCGATAGACCGATGCCGCCGACCCCTCCCACCCGTCGAGCGCCGCCGCGCCCAGATCAGCCGCCGCCCTATGGCACTCGCGGCTGCGGTCCTTCCAGACGTCGGAGGTCATGGTGATCGTCGAAGGCGTTCCTTTGATGCTCATATCCGGGACCACCCGGCCACGAGCAAGATCTCTTCCACCGCTGACAGCTCGGCGTCGGCGAGGTACTCCGCAGCGGTTCGCAAACCGGACTCGAGCCTCTCGAGGTCGCTTGCCGCATGGCCGAGGCTGTTGTCGAGCGTCGCGATGAACTGGTCGACCGCCCACACGAGCACGCCGTACCCGTAGGTGTGACCGCCGGTGTAGCTGTATCGCCCGATAGGCTTGATGTCGTTGCGCTCTAGCCGCCGCGCCGCCGCGACCATGGCGTCTGGATCCACCGTGAGTGTCATGCGCCTCCCCCTTCCCGACCGATAGGGCGATGTTATCACGGCCGCGTTGGGACAGGTCACGTCCGTAGCGCGTCGGCGACGTCGAGGCGGGCGGCGGCAACAGCGGGGGCGATCGCACCAAGGACGCTTGTGGCGACGGCTACGAGCGTGCCGTTGAGCACAGCGCGCCACGGGACGGTCAGGGGGTCGGCGATGAAGGCGGCCGGGGTGAGGCGCGGTGCGACGCCATAGATCGTCACAAGCACCGTCGCGACCGCCACGGCAGCGACGAATGCCGCGACCAACACCTGCCCGACGAGCACCTGGGCGAACACGTCGACGCGCCGGGCACCCACAGCCCGGCGGACGACGAGCTCACGTGCCCGTTCGCTCAGCGACGCCAGACCGATGTTCAAGATGCCGATCCCTGCCACGACGAGCGCGACGACCGCGGTGACGAGGAACGCGCGCTGCGCAACCTGGATCGAACCCCTGGCTTCGGGCACGGTGTCGATGCGCTGCACGTGGTCACCAGGGGTGAGCCCTGCGAGGGTCGCGGCGTCGACGACGGTCTGCTTGACGGCGTCGGCAGCGTGCGTCCCGGCGGTGACCTGCACTGTGGCCACACCCGCCGACAGCTGGTCCGGCCACAGGCGGGCAGCGTCGCCGAGCTGTCCATACACCCGTGGCTCAGCCGCGGCATCAGCGACGATCCCTGTGACGACCGCTGGCCTGGGGTTGTCCGTCGCCCCCAGCGGGACGGTCGCCGGGATGGTGCTCACCGCCAGCACCTGGGCTGCGGCCTCGTTGAGCACGACCCCTGGTGCGCCGCTGGCCCCAGGACCGACCCATGCCCCTGCGACGAGCGGACGCCGGTAGACCGCGTCGAGGTCACCGATGAGCCATGTCGAGTCGAGCTGGACGAGGGTGCCACCCGGCCTCGTCGTGGAGATCATCGACTCGACGACGAGCAGGACCGCTGCGTGCTGCGGTCCGATCCGCGCGACGACGCCGTCCATGACATCACCGAGCGCTGCGGTGTCATCGGGCCCCATCTCGACGAGCACGGCAAAGGTCGCCTCGCGTCCGCGCAGCTGTTCGTGCGACGCCACGACATACCCTGTGGCGAGCTGGTCAGCGGCCGATACCCCGACAACAGCAAGCACCCCGACGAGCATGCTCAGCCCGGTCAAGAACGTGCGCAGGCGGCGGGCCCGCAGGTCACGCAGCCCACAGCGAAGGGTCCGGATCATCGCGGCTCCCACGCCTGCAGGACGCCTGCTGCCAGCTCGAGCACCTCGTCGGTCCTCGCGGCGAGCGCGTGGTCGTGGGTCACGACAACAGCGGCCGCCCCTGCGTGCGCCACGGCAGCAAGCAGGTGCCCCATCACCTCGTCGCCAGTCTCGACGTCCAGGGCACCAGTGGGTTCGTCGGCCAGGACGAGCACCGGCCCGCGGACCAACGCCCGTGCGACCGCGACGCGTTGCTGCTCACCACCAGACAGCTGCGCGGGCCGGCGCCGTTCGAACCCGGCAAGGCCTACTGCGTCGAGCTGTGCGCCGGCCGTCTGCCGGGCGGTGCGGCGACGCACCGCCGTGCCGTAGTCAAGCGGGAGCATGACGTTGTCGAGCACCGTCAGGTGCGCCACGAGCGAGTAGTCCTGGAAGACGAACCCGATATGGGCGTTGCGCCACCGGGCAGCGGCCGCGTCGCAGATGTCCGTCGTGTCACGCCCGGCGACCCACAGCCTCCCGGCGCTGGGGCGCCGCAGAAGGCCCAAGGTCGCCAGCAGGGTCGTCTTGCCGCACCCCGACCGTCCGACGACCGCAGTCGAGCGCCCCGGCCGCACGACAAGGTCCAACCCACGGCCAAGGACCAACGGCTCGCGCCCCGGCAGGGCAACCTCGACGCCCAGACCGTCGGCGCGCAGCACGTGCGCGCCGTCACCGCTCACCGATCCCCGTCCAGACCAGGTGCGTACGCCAGCACCTGGTCACCTTCAACCAGCCCGTCGACGATCTCGATCCGGTGGCCATCAGTGATCCCCAGCCTCACCTGCACCCGCTCACGGCCGGCCTTGGTCACCCGGGTCACCATCCCGGTGTCGACAACGCCTGCGACCGCCTCGACCGGCAGCACCAACACGTCGCTCACCGTTGCCGTCTGCACACCCACCTTGGCCGGCAGCCCGGCGACAACCTGCGCAGACGCGGGCAACAGGCACACGAACCCCACCACTGGCGCCGACCCGTCGAGCCGCTGGTCTGCTGGGTCCGGGGCAACAGACATCAGGTCGCAGGTCAGCCCCGCTGGACCGCCGGTGACGATCGTCGTCCCCGTCGTCGGCACCGAGTACATCCTGTAGGCCTGCTCGACGGGCACCGACATCATGATCGCGAACCCCGGATATGTGACGCTGGCTACCGGCAGGTCAGCCGGGACACGCGACCCCGTCGGCACCAACCATGTGAGCACACCATCAGTGGCAGCGATGACCTCGGCGCCGCCGACATGCGCAACAACCTGACCAGCAGCGACGACGGTGCCGTTCCCGGCGTGCGTGGCCAAGACTCCGTCCGCCCCTGCCCGAAGAACGTACGTTGGTTGGGCCATTGTCTGGCCGAACAGCACCACCACCGCCGTGAGGTCGGCGCGAACCACCGTGACCACCGCCGGTGCAGCGGCCGACGGTCCTGTCGTGCCATCTGTTGCCCCGCCAGTGCATGACGACAGAACACACCCCACCACCACGAGGCCCAGGCACCTGACTGCCCTGTTCACCATGTCAGCATGTACCCACAGTTCACTTGCTGGTCGTAGGCGATCCCGGAGGGGTCGCCCAGCCGGGCCTGCTCGATCACTTCGTGCACATACGGCTGCATCGACACCGGGTCGTAGGAGTTGCGGAACTCTGGGCGCTCGGTGACCGACGCGTACATGTCGAGAGAGTGTGCCGCCGCCTCTGGGTCTGTCTCGAGGTCGTGGAGGTACTTGTCGCCCCAGGCACAGTTCCAGACCATCATCGCGTTCACCGCGCCGTACCCGACCGAGTAGTTCATGTTGGCCTGGAGGCTGGGGTCTTTGTCTGGCGGGTCGTAGCCGTCAGGCTACTCGAGCTCGGCGACCACCTTGGCGAACTCCGCCTGCGCCCCATCCATCTCGTAGAACGAGTCGCCGTGGTCGTCACCGGCCGGCGAGCACGCGGTGACGGACAGGCACACAAGCGTCATGACGACCACCTGGTACGCGGTGGTCTTCGGCTTGAGCTTGGGTCTGGCCATCTTCTACCCCTGTTCCACGCGACAGCGAACCCGCTGCGTCATGCCATGATTCGCGCGGGTGTGAGCACCGTAGTTGTCGGTCTTGTCACATGTCAGCCTTGTGCTGTCAGGCGGTGCGGACGCGCGCCTTGTTGGTGCGCACCCTCGGCGTTTGTGCCTCAGCCCCAGGTGTCGCGGGGACCGCGGCCGGGGACGCGCAACCGGCCGCGGCCGAACCCGGGACCGCCGGGGCCAAGGACGCGGACCTCGACGACGACACCGGGACCGAGCTCGTCGTCGCAGCGGGCGACCAAGGCGGCGGTCATCAGGCTCAGCTCGGTCTTCCAGGCGGTGGACGAGGCGCGGACGGTGAGCAGGCCAGCCTCCAGGCTCACCATCTCGCAGTGGTCGGCGACCTGGTCGCCGACGACCTGCGCCCACCTGCCAGCCAACGTCCCGGCGGTGAGGTCGGCTTGCCAGCCCATGTCGGCGACAAGGGCTTTGGCTGTGACCCCGACGAGCTGGGGGTCACGCGCGTCAGGTCCTGCGGCCCCGGCGCGGGTCTGCGCGGCCGGGCCCGGGGCACCTGGCCGCAGCCCTTTGGCGCGGGCGGCGCGACGGGCACGGGCCAGCGCTGTGCGGGCGACCTGCTCGGGGGCGGTCCTGCGCTCGTCAGACGGGTGGGGTTCGCCGGCCTGCGGGCGGTCTGCGGGGCGGTCACCAGACACGGTTGACCTCACCGTCCATGACGTCGAACCTCGCCCCGGTGAGGGCCTCGGGCACGTCTTGGGGCACGGCTGCGGTGACGATCACCTGCCCGGCGTCGGCGACCAGGCCCGCGAGGCGGTCACGGCGCCGCGCGTCAAGCTCGGCGAACACGTCGTCGAGCAGCAGCACCGGTTCGGTGTCGTCGCCGGTGGTCAACGGGTCCTCTGCGAGCAGCCGCCATGACGCCAGGCGCAACGCCAGGGCCAACGACCACGACTCGCCGTGGCTCGCGTAACCCTTGGCCGGGAGGCCTGCAAGGCCCAACACCACGTCGTCGCGGTGCGGGCCGACGAGGCTCACCCCGCGTTCGACCTCTTTGCTGCGCAACGCAGCCATGGCCGCGAGCAGCTGGGCTTCGACCAGGCCGACATCATCGTCGTCGGACGGGGCTGGTCCATCAGCTGTGACATCGATCGACGACCGGTAGGTGACCTGCACGTCCGCGCGACCCGCGCTCACCTGTTCGTAGGCGGAGACAACATGCGGCCGCAACGCGGCGACCAGGTCCCGTCGCGCGACGACGATCTGCGCGCCGACCTGCGCAGCCTTGGCGTCCCACACGTCCAGGGTGCGCAGGTCGCCGCCGCCGGCCTGCCCGCGGCGGGCCGCCCCGGCGGACTTCAGCAGCGCTGAGCGTTGGCGCAGCACCCGTTCGAGATCTGACAGCACCCCTGCCAGGCGCGGGGTCCGCTGGACGAGCAGCTGGTCGCAGAACCGTCGCCGCCCGTCAGGGTCACCTTTGACCAGGGCGAGGTCTTCTGGGGCGAACAGCACCTGTCGCAGCAGCCCGACAACCTCCCGGGCGCGCACCGGCGACCCACGGTTGATCCGGGCGCGGTTCGCCTTGCCCGGTGTGATCTCGACCTCAAGGGTCGCGACCCGTTCGCCTTTGGCGACCTGCGCCCGCACAACAGCCCGCCGCGCGCCGTCGCGGACCAGCGGTGCGTCTGAGCCGACGCGGTGCGACCCGAGCGTCGCGAGGTACCCCACGGCTTCGACGAGGTTGGTCTTGCCCTGCCCGTTGGGACCGACCAGCGCGTTGACGCCCGGTTCGAATGTGACGTCGACCTGCTCATAGCTGCGGAAGTCCACGAGGTAGACCTGGGCGACATGCACCTGCCTAGGCTATCTGCCCACGACAGCGCCGGGTGCGTCAGCCGGCGAAGCGGATCGGGACCAACAAGTACCGGTAGTCGGTCACAGCCTCACCGTCGGCCTCGGGCTGGCCGGTGAACTCCACAGGTTTGGTCGGGTGGGTGAACGCGAGGCGGACGAACGTGGTGTCGATCGCGCCGAGCCCGTCGAGCAGGTAGCCGGGGTTGAACGCCACGGAGATGTCGTCACCGACGAGGGTCGCCTCGATGACCTCCGAGGCCTGCGCGTCGTCACCTTGTCCGGCGTCGAGCTGGACCTGCCCCTCGCAGAACGACAACCGCACGGGGGTGTTGCGTTCGGCGACCAGCGCCACGCGTTTGGTCGCGTCGACAAGGCTCTGGCGTTCGACGACCGCGTGGATCGACACCTCGTCGGGGAACAGCCGGCGCACCTCGGGGTAGTCGCCGTCGACGAGCAGGCTCGTCGTGCGGCGCCCACCGACCTCGAACCCGATGAGGTCGACCCCACCTGATTCTGACAGTGCGACGGTGACGTCCCCGCCAGAACCCAGGGTTTTTGCCACGTCGGTGAGGGTCCGGGCACGGACGAGCGCGACCTGGGACACCGACGGCGAGACCGGGCGCCACACAAGCTCGCGCAACGCCAACCGGTACCGGTCAGTGGCGAGCAACGTGAGCCTTTCGCCGTCCATCTCCACCCGCACCCCGGTGAGCAGCGGCAACGTGTCGTCACGGGACGCGGCGATCGTCACCTGCGCGACGGCGTGCGTGAGCACGGCTCCGTCGACGGTCCCGGTCGGGCCGGGCATCGCCGGCAGGTTCGGGTACTCCTCGACTGGCATCGTCAACAGCGAGAACCGGCTCGTGCCGCAGGTCAAGGTCACTTTCGTCCCGTCGGTCACCAGGTCGACGGGCTGGTCGGGCAACGACCGGCAGATCTCTGCCAGGAGCCGGCCTGAGACGAGGACGACACCTGGGTCACCAACCTCGGCCGCGACGCTCGCGCGGGCCGAGACCTCGTAGTCAAAGCTCGACAGGTGCAACGACCCGTCAGCTTCGGCTTCCAGCCGCACCCCGGCAAGCACAGGGACCGGCGGCCGGGTCGGCAGGCTCCGTGCTGTCCACGTCACCGCGTCAGCCAGGACGTCACGCTCTACCCGGAACTTCATACCACACCTCTCATTGGTCACAGTCTGGGGCGAACACTACGCGACTGTGCGGTTCGACCGGAACATATGGGCGTACGGCCGCCAGACCGCTGGGCGTCACGACGGTGTGTGGGCTTCTTCATCGTGATCTGGTTCCGTCGTCGTCGTCGGGTCTGTGGATCATGTGGACAGCTGACGTTGGTGCACGTCAGGGCGTCGCCGGCCCTGTGGACAGAACGTGGTTGGCGCGGTGGACGCAGCGGCGCGGCAGTGGACGAAACGGACGAATACCACAACTGTCCACCGCTGACCCGGTGTTGTTCCACACCTGGGGCGTTGTCGTCCACCGCTGTCCACAGCTTTGTCCACATGTGTGGGCAGCCGTGGTTCATCCGCGGCTCGTCTGCTTGATGCGGTTCGTCAGCTCGGTGACCTGGTTGTAGGTCGAGCGTTTCTCGGCCATCTGCGACTGGATCTTGCGGTACGCGTGCAGGACGGTCGTGTGGTCGCGTCCGCCGAACGCCTTGCCGATGTTCGGCAGCGACAGGTCGGTCAGCTCGCGGCACAGGTACATCGCGATCTGCCGTGCGGTGACCAGGGTGCGCGAACGTGAGGTCCCGCACAGGTCGTCGATGTTCAGCCCGAAGTACGAGGCGGTCTGCCCGATGACCGTCGTGGGTGTGATGACGGTCTCGTCGTCGGTGATGAGGTCGCGCAGCACCCGTTCGGCCAGGAAGCGGTCGACCTGCTGACGGTTGAGGTTCGCGAACGCGGTGACGCGGATGAGCGCCCCTTCGAGCTCGCGGATGTTCGACGAGATCCGGCTCGCGATGTAGCTGAGCACCTCGTCGGGAGCGTCGAGGTCTTCGGCCGCCGCCTTCTTGCGCAAGATCGCGATACGTGTCTCCAGGTCAGGGGGCTGCACATCGGTGAGCAGCCCCATCTCGAACCGTGAGCGCATCCGGTCCTCGAAGCCGTTGAGGCGTTTGGGCGGGACGTCGGAGGTGAGCACGACCTGCTTGTTCGTGTTGTGCAGGGCGTTGAACGTGTGGAAGAACTCCTCCATCGTCTGCTCTTTGCCCTGCAAGAACTGGATGTCGTCGACGAGAAGGATGTCGGTGTCGCGGTAACGGCGCTGGAACGCCCCGGCCTTGCCCTCGGAGATCGAGTTGATGAAGTCGTTGGTGAACTCCTCAGAGTTCACGTAGCGCACGGCGATCCCCGGGTACAGGTGCTGGGCGTAGTGGCCGATCGCGTGCAACAGGTGCGTCTTGCCCAGACCTGAGCCGCCGTAGATGAACAGCGGGTTGTAGGCGTTGGCCGGGGCCTCGGCGACGGCGACGGCCGCGGCGTAGGCGAACCGGTTGGACGCGCCGATGACGAACGTGTCGAACTGGTACTTCGGGTGCAGCCGGGTCGGTTCGACCGGGCCGGACCGGTCGGCGTCGCCGGTGACGACCAACGGCACCGGGTGCCTCGCGGTGTCCGGCGGCGGCTCGGGGTCACCAGGCGCCTCGGCCGCCGGGGTCTCGGCAAGGGTCGGGTCGACGGTGACAGCGATACGGGCCTCGTGCCCCAACGTCACCGACAACGCTGCGACGACCGCGTCACGTATCCGTGTCTCGACGACGTCCTTGGTGAAATCATTGCCGACAGCCACGAGCATCGTCTGCTCCACGACTCCCAAAGGCTGGGCCAGGCGGACGAAGGCCAGGTCACGCGCCGTGATGTTCGGGTCGTCCGCCAGCCGCTGGGTGGTCTGCTGCCAGGCGTCAGCGATGTCGGTGTACGGCACTGGTCCCTCGATTCGGTGACGCTGGGTCGTCCACACAGTTGTCCACATCTGTGCGTCGCCCGGAACACGGGGCTGACCTCGACAGACACCGGGTCGTTGCGGTGGTCTGGCTGAGCTGTCCACAGCGAAGACGACAGCGAGGCCCCGGTGGTGAGGTACCGGCGATCGTAGTGCGCCCAGGCAGGAAAAACCTACTGGTCGATGGTCCCATGTGTGCAGGACCACCGGCGGTGACCGCTGGTGTATTTGACCCTCCCCGGCGTGTCGCGTAGCGTTGGGCAGCCTGAGTTTGCGAACAGCTGTCGGCGCGCCAAGTCGCCGCACCCAGCCGGCCCGTGATGGTCTGTTGGGTGTCCGGGTTCGTTGCGAAGGTGTCCAGACCGTGGTTGCGCTGGTGCGCGGCCCTTCGTCGATGGAGTAGCCGTGACCAAGCGCACGTTCCAGCCCAACACCCGCCGCCGGGCCAAGACCCACGGCTTCCGCCTGCGGATGCGCACCCGCGCGGGGCGCGCCATCCTCGCGGCACGGCGCCGCAAGGGCCGCGAAGAGCTCTCTGCCTGACCGGCCGGGTGCTTCCCTCGAGGCACCGGATGCGCCGGTCGCCGGACTTTGCCGCGACCGTGCGTGACGGTGCACGTTCTGGTCGGGAGACGCTGGTGGT
>Ga0123353_10008654_pt1 | contig 13928 bp, 7 predicted proteins | sample TergutLab28metaG_3_FD_92763 | JGI IMG/M metagenome (GOLD analysis project Ga0123353, IMG submission 92763) | Labiotermes labralis P3 segment gut microbial communities from Petit-Saut dam, French Guiana - Lab288 P3 | ecosystem: Host-associated > Arthropoda: Insects > Digestive system > Gut ... | reverse complement strand
GTCTAATAAAATACATGTTCCCTTTTCATTATCACGGATTATAATATCTGGTTTGTTGTTGGGAATAGTTCTGTCGGTTTGTATTTGTTGGTTCCACAATATGGTTACCTTGCCTCCTTGACTTGTTTCTACTGTTGTTGTTGTTGTTATTATTATTATTATTATTATTATTATTTAGAGTCGTGCCTGTTTCTAACAAAAAAGAGAACAAAAGACTCCGTAGGTTAATTCACGTATCAATCGCCCAGTACCAGACATTTTCCAACAATTCAACAGAGTGATGTAATAAATTGAAATCCCTCGTGGAGACGCAGAGGAATTGACAGACGTCTTATTGAAATGTTTCCCCTAGGGACCATTACTCAGGCCATCCATCACAGCGCAGATGGGCGGGCAATAAGCTTTGGCTGAGGCAACAACAATACATAAGGACCCTTGTAACAACACAACTTAAGCCTATTCCAAGCGTGGAAACACAAATCTTAAGTGGAATGAGAATGGTACTCCAGCACACCATCTGACACAGATATAAAATGATACATACTATGCCACGCGACGGTTTACGTATTTGATACCACCAAAATGCCTTAGTCCTTGGGTTTCCTACCATTTCGCTGGTTGTAAAGCTTACGGAAAGTCGTCATGTGAAAAGTGTTGGTCTATTAAGATACCAGTCGTTTTAAGCCCTGCAGTAACCACACGCATCACCGACTTTAACCCTAAATGAACGATTCTTTTGCCCACACAACTCGTGTTCTGCACGATTCTCACAAGTAATAGAAATTACTTTAATAACAAAATTAAACGATCAGTCCTGTAGTGGAGATGCAGCTTGTTTCCAGTAAGCTAAGAACTGAACTTTGAAACCAATTGTTACATTACTTTCCCTTCAAATATTTAACAGCACCCAGAAGTTGATGGATCTGTGTTGAGAACCGCATATTACCTCATAAATTAAAAGAGGAAGGTTACGATGGTTATGACATGTGGAAAGAATGCAACAAGAAAGAACTGTCAAGAAAGTGTTTAAAAATGTCCCAGAAGATAAAAAAAAAGGTCCGTTGGAAAGCAAGAAAGAAATGGCTGGGTGATGGTGAAAATGATCTCAAGAAAATGGGTGTTAGGGGCTGGAGAAAAATAGCTGGGAATAGAGACGCCTTAAAATTGATCCTGAAGGAGACCAGGACCTTATATAGACTGTACAGGTAGTGGAGTAGAAGAAGCAGTAATGTTCCATCCACAGCGAACCTGATGTCAAAAGAGAAATACTAATATTCGGCTCTTTCGAGATGGTTTCTTGCATGCCTTCAAGCAAATAAAGGAAGAATAATTTATGAAAACTTAAGACGACTCTGTTGCACACACAAAGAGCCATGTTATCTCGTCCCTGACAACAGCAGCTTTATTGCATAAAAGACTACATCCGCCAGGACAAACCGTGACACCATTTATACTGGGTGACAAGATAAAAGGGACACTTTGTGGGTTCAAAATTACCATTCACAATCATCCTTCTACTCAGTGGTATTATAATTTATGCACCTGCTTAAATGCCGTTAAAATAAGTGAACATTTGGCAAAATTTCATGTGACTTTATCTTCGGAAGTTGCGCAATATAAAACCTCTCTGATCAACTCTTAGTAGCATAACAATTTTTCCCATTGCGCAAAAAACGCCAATATCAAAAACAAGGTTACATTAAATTTATAGTATAAATTTTAAGTTTTTATTTCTGTGTGTTTTGCACGCTCTTATAAATAAGTTCCTGCCGAATATTAATTGGGAAGCTATAAACAAATTATGTTTCAAACTCCGCACATTTAAGAGCAGTAACTAAGTTTCTTTGCACGTTGCAGTTTTGCGAACATAAAAGTAAAACTACACCTTACTTCAGAGATCTCTGACACCTAGCCATGCTGAGCATTTCAGAACAACGGCTACAACAGTCTGGATGCAATCAAAGCTGCACGGTCGCGCACCTGTCTGAATTATTTACCGTGACTAAAGAGTGAATGTGCGGAAATGCAACCGTGCGGTTTAAATATGAATAGCATCTACTCGGAACCAGCCCAATAAATATTTAACGTTCTCTGAGCGCACATCGCCAGTGACAGTACCGTATATGAGGTGTTAGCAGAAACGTGTTCTTTGTAACAACAGTACATGTGCATCCTTTAGAACACTGCTTGGGTGTTCTGTTATATTTCAAAATGGCTGACGCGGGGCGGGAAACCGCGAGACAAATATTCTCTTTCCCCATAATTGCTAAACATCTGTCAAACATCCGCACTGTTCAAACATATTTTTGAGACGATGACACTATATATCGAAACACGAATATCGTTATTAGTAATTTAATTCTGACCAAAGTCAATTTTGCTCATACCCTTTTTCTATTAACATAAATTTAAACAGTGCACAGCCGTATGGAGCCAATCCTGGTGGCCGCGTGTTCTAAGGCATTGGTTTGCGGCCGCTCGCCTGCTGGGATTGCGGGTTCGAATCCCGAAGGCATTGCTGTCTGTCTATCGTGATTGTTGTGTGTTGTCAGGTTACCTTTGCGATGGGCCGATCCCTCGTCCACAGAAGTCCCACCGAGAATGTGTGTGTGTATGTGTGTATATGTGTGTGTTATTCAGCGCGATCAAGTGCAACAATAACCCTCTACACCTACGACGAGTAGGTAGAAGAGGTTAGACTAAGAAAGAAAGGAAGGAAATAATCGCATATGTAGCTCAAAGATCTCAGCATTTTAATGATTTCAAAACAACTGTTGAACCTTATTGATTTTACTTTCTTCAATTTAAAAAAAACCCTCTAACAGGAAAATAAGATTACAACGGCAATATAATTAGCAGGTCTTTATGTTGCTCAGAAAATACACTAAATGCAGACTGGAAAATATGGTCTGATTTCTGGTGGAACCTGGAATATTTATTTTCTCCAACCTGTCTGCACCGGTTCTGTGATCCACCCAGAGTTCTATATAATGGGTACCGATACCAAATTTGCCGGAGTGAATCGAAAGGAGCGCGAAGCAGATCGTCAACATCCATGTAATAGCGAGGGTAAATGTGTACGTAGCTGTACGGCCACTCTCTTATATGTTCTCATAGAGACACAATTAACTAAGCACATAGAAAAAATGTACCTTCATCCTATCACTACTTATAACTCGACACAACAGCTTTCCGTTTTGAAAATCTGGTAAGCCCTGTTTTGTTCACCCCTGGGTAAGGCACAAGCTTATCGGTGTTATGTGCTTGGCTGTTTCATGCTTTGACTTTTAAAGATTATAAGGAATGCCCCGATGTACATGTTACGTTAATTCATAAACAAACCGAGGTACGGAAGTAAATGTCAATCTCTTAAGGCACCAAAGAGACGGTCGGCTGGAGATGTAATATTATACTGTAATACAGGGACAGCAAAAATCCCTGTGCATTGTCTGAAGTAGAATATAAGTTGGAATGGAAATTACAGTCAATTAACCTGTACCAGTAGCTTTGTTCTGAAGGTAACACAAAGTTTGAACTTGCAGATGGACAAGTGTCTAGACATATACGATTTTGACAAGTTCAACACAGCGCAGCACCCGTATTGCACAGGTTCACAGGGACTTTTCGTTCGTCTTGTATAAGTTCCGTTACTTTACAGGACACTTACCAATTTTTAGGCCCACTATTTTCAGAACCATGTTTTTGTGTATAGAACATGTATCCAGCGGTTCCGTTGAAGTAAGATTCGATGTAATGAAATTTTTCTTGAGAAGCGGAATGTTGCTCAGCTGGTAGGGGAATTAACCTCCTCTTATAAAGCTCAAATAAGGTGCATTACCGTGTTCACAAGGTCCCGCGCAAATCAGAAACTCCATGTAACATTCCGTATCAGGATGCTTTTTTATGGTGAGAATTTTAAAACACTGATCAAATTCTAAGTTCCGGGAACATAACTTTTCACCTGCACAGGTCGGTTGATACAACATGTTCACAGACAGCCTCCACATCTGGAGAACCTATTCCATACCCGAAATGTGAGGAGACGCCACGTTTTTGTTACAATAAAATTAACGTGGCTTAGTACACACAGATTTGATTTTACGAATAGTCACTTTGGCTACAATTGGACCATTCCACATGCACAAAATTAATAGTGCTGTAATGCATCACTCTCTGCAATGCAGAGCAATTCTGTTAGGATGACTGAAAAACCGGTTATTGCATTCAACATCAAGTTCTCTCCATGAAAGTTGCCTACTACTGGTCCCCACACATATCAGTTGCTGTTACACAATACAATTAACGAGACGATAACATGGCAAAGCAGAAACATTGTTGCCCAGTTTAGATTGCATTTTGACATGTAATTATTCACGGTAATAAAAGCCGAATCTGACATTGTTGCAACATGAACTCTGTACGTAATACACATTCACAGTAACTGTTGTATTATTTTATTCCAATGTTCACCCTTCCTGTGATAAAAAGTGGTTTAAGATGCATCCACTTTTGTATAGTAGCGAACATAAGACAGCAACATTCATTCATTCTTTCTTTCTTTGTCTGCCATTCATTTGTTCCTTCATTCATTCATTCTTGCGTTCATTCATACGTTCTTTCACATTATAGCCCTGCATTTCCTTTTATAACTGAATTCTGTACAAACAACCTTCTTTCCCGTTCGAGACACATTATGGTGAAGAATGGGAAGGACCTGAACCAAGCTACAACCATCCTGACACACAACCTCCTAATCTTTCTGCGACTGTAACAGTTTCAAGCACAGGCTAGAATGCAGCTCCAAAATTGCATTGCTGTTACGTGCCGAACCAGAACCAATGCTGATATTGTACCAATGTCAGTTGCAATACATCAATAACTGGTATACAAAGCAACCGGCCAAACAATTTAACGGAATATCCATCCACATCCATGGACTAGGTTCTGATATAAGTATTTATTAATTCATTTACCAACCGTCATGTTTACTTCATAAGCTGTCACCAGCCTGTAATGAAAATCGCCTGGCCATGTTATAGGTTGTCCATTGTTGTCACGCATAATAAGTGATTAATGAGTTCACCCAACTGGACGCAGTACTCACCAGCAATCAATCACAGGCACTGTCTTCTTTCAATTGCTGTACTCCATCCCACATCGACATTTATCTGCCTGGATAGGTGAACCCCACCCCCAACATACCTCTTGAGTTTTGATCACTTCCTCACCATTCCTGTGACCTACAGAATATACACATAAGATAGAAATTTGAATAATTAAAAGTAGCCAATAAGAGACCTGACTCTCTAACCAGCAATGGTGCAGTATTTTTCTGGATTCATTTTGCAGGTAACTTTTGACTCTACATCATTCTCTTAGTTTCACTCATTATTGACAACTACTGGACCTTTCCTCTTGCAACGCCACCACTGTGTTTCGGTACGAGATGGGCATAGGTTAGACGTCAGGCTAGTCTCCCTCTGTTACAACATGCCCCTTTGTAGCGTTAGAACAGGAAGTATCTCAGTTATTAATTCTAAACCTATTTCTGTACAAATAATTTGTTCCCTTATTTTACTAATTTTGATGTTACTGAATAACATTATTTTAAGGGCAATCAACTTCAGCATACCTATACTTTCCTTCGTGCCGCGCTTGTGCGCGATACTGACAGTTAAATGTGCCCGATTAAACTGAATGCAGGTGCAATTAACTTATGTTAGCTGTAGCCTTACTTGCTTCGACTGGTACAGGGAACCGATGTAGCTTAAAATAAATAAAGAAGGGAAAATGAAAAGGGTGAATTTGTGCCTGTGTATGCCATGAAGGTACATCGAGGATTTTAAATATGGCTGCATTCATCTGACAAACACGCATATTAATTCTTTAACTAGGCCTATATGACTTAAAGTTATTTGGTAAACCAAACTGCCTACCTGCAAATGCATTGCATTTAACTACTGAATAATGATATACATGTACATGCAGACATATATATATATATATATACATATTAAAAAATAAAATTTTCTTACACCACTGTCTTTAGTTACTGCTAACTACTATCATATTAGCATTCTTTCTGTCTTTATTTGTGTGTAGGTTATCGCTGTTTTCAGACTGCGTGTCTTTCACTGCCATTATACACTCGAGTGTTAGTAAACTTCCTTCTTGTCACGGTAAATTAAAATGCGGGTTACGTTTTCGTTCCATATAACCAGTCAATTTTCATTATCTTTACCTACGTCCCTTGGTTTGCAACCCTTTGGTTCTTTATCTGTAGTCTGCTCCCTTTCTGTTGAATTTTTTCATGTTGTCCGTTGTAGCACGCGATTTGACCTCAGTGTGGAATGGCTCACTGGTGGGTAACTTACCGAAACTGCCCTGCTGGTAAATGCCTTGTCTTTTCTTTAATGTATATGTCTGTAGTGCTGCCATCTAACCTGTTATGCAAGTTTTATTTCATTCGCTAATTAGTTCGTCCGAAAGAGTGTTGTGGGCTACCAGGTTCTCTTTATTTAATAATGGGCCTAGATTCTCATGTTTATGTACGCAAATTGTATCGTGAAAGTCCGCTGTTAGTTCTTTTGGTTTATATGTAATAGTCTTTTATAATTTCACTCGAAGTGTGCTTTTAATAACGCAGTGAATTGCTAAGATTACTTATGGTTGGTGGTAGATCAACGAAAGATTATACAGCGTTCATAGAAAGACACTGACATAGGAAAACCGAAGCACTCGGAGAAAAACCTGTAGGACGAATTTGGTAACTTTATCCACAAGGTTTCCCAGAGGGGCAGCCCTGGGGTCAAACCCAGGTTTCCGCGATGAGAAATTGGAAGCTTAGGACCTGAGCCATATTACGAGACTTTCATTGTATTCTGCACAATTTTATGAAAATTACAGGCATGCAATTACTTTATTTTTTTTGTTTTTCTTCCATTGTTAACGGTAAACTTCTGATCCTGTCCATCGTGAAACATACTACACAAGTGAAAATAATAACGGCATAAAAATAGAAACATATAAATCGTAGTAAAACACAATATTAGATATAGCAAAAAATGCCAAGCAGCAAAATAGCATTCATCCTTGTGTAAATGTACTTAGAAAGTGGCGGGTAATACGCAATTAACAAGCAAACTGCCGACCCCGGTGGCCGCCCGGTCTAAGGTGTGGGTGTATGGCTATTCGCTTGGTGGGATTGCGGGTTTGAATCCCGCCGAGGGCATGGATGTTTGTCTCTTCTGAATGTTGTGTGTTGTCACGTAGAGGACTCTACGATGGGCCAGTCCCTCGTCCAGAAGAATCCTACCGATTGTGTCACTGAGTGTGATCAGGCGCTACAATAACCCTATACACATACAACAACCCTATGCACATACAATAACCCTATACACATACAACAACCCTATATACATACAATAACCCTATACACATACAATGAGTACGTAAAAGTGGTGGGAATAAAAAAAAAGAATCCGCTTTGTGATTAACTCTACCAAGGTAACAGGTTGCTAAAACATAACATACAAGGACAGTGAAAGGCACTCACAAATTTACCTACAATAATAACTTTCAACGTATAGAAAGATATCAACTAATGCGATAATGAATAGTGAGAACAAAATACACGGTCATATACCAAAAAGGGAGAATTAAACATATATACATACATACATACGTACATGCATAATACATACATATATACATACATACGTACATACATACACACACACATACACACACATACACACACATACGCACGCACGCACACACATACATACATACATACAAAACATAACAAAAATACCTAATTAGTTGCACTGTATATCCAGGTTGGTAATTTGTTTATTCGACAATTTTAACTAGGAAACTTTAATAATTATTTATATTACGTAGCAGATAATTCACATTGGCGCGGATATGAAGCCGGCGTAAGATTTAGTGGCGGCACTAACGATAACGTAATGTACCTGTAAGTTGAAACGCGGGTGTCAAGAAACCTTGTGTTAAGAGATTTAAGTTAAACGTAAGTGGTTTTACGAAGTGAGTTATTACTTTTAAGCCCACAATGTTTTTAAGGTTATGTTTGTACGTTCGAGAACTAATTTATTCCTATAAGATGGCGTTAATCGAGCTTCATCTTTCATTCCTTCAAACATACTTTCACAGATGGCGGAATCATAGGTAGAACGCAGGTCTCCCAAATCATTACACATGTGCCTACAGAAAAGGACGCACAAGACATCTTCCTAGACAGTTGCAACGCCCTCCATGTTCAACAAAGAAATTTCACCGTAAGTGAATCTTCCAGTAAAGCCCTTTATTTTCACCTCATTGAATTAAGGCTGGATGTCGCTAGTCGTAATAGGATCGTCAAAAGCTCATAGCCACTTGCAGCCGCTGCTAATCACGGCATTGCCCCCTTGATGGTGCCGAAGTGCTGCAGTTGATAGCGGTGATGATTCATAATCATTAGGCTGCTGGCCTTACTCATTAAAGAGCTGCAATAGGGAATTCCTTGCTGCTCGAAACAGACTCCTCGGGGGCCCCATTACGGGAGATATAATGACGGTATGGCACCGTAACGCGAAATTTTAACAGCTCACACAGAGAAGATTCTGTTCTCATTATAAAATGCATGAGACTCCATCATTAACATAAAAGAGAATGAAGTGTTGTAATGTTATGAAAGAAAGTTCAGAGAAGATAGACAGGAACAGCAGACAAATCAACAGACTTGTTTTCTGCGGTAATGAATAAAAATGTCAAGGTCTTACCAAGAATATCTCTTTGATATTTTAATAGATTTTCCAGTTCTGGAGTAGTTATACCTCCAGACCTTTCACAAATCCACTAACCATATCCTGACAATAGCGTTTAATTGAATAAAGATAATATCAAACTAACACTCAACTTGCAGCTTAGCATCCTCATGCATTTAAATTGTCATTTAATTATGAAATGCGCTGCTGTACGACAATTAATATCGAACGGTGATGGGCGCATTGTAGCTGTAGAATGTCGTTAGCAAACAGACAGTTCACTGTAAAATTCTCCCCCTTTACCAATTACAGGCTTCTCTGACCTCATTTTGAGGAGGAAACATTCCATGCTTCAGAAGTAGCGGTAGAGGATGCTGGGTTACTAGTGATATTTGAGACATTTGGCAGTTATAAACTTCAACTGTGTGTGTTAGAAATGTAAACCTTTCCTATTCGGAAGGAGAGGCATACGTTTCAATCCAAAGGTCGTCACGATAAAATCCTTCAAATTCGTTTTAGATTTGCAAACCGGTTAGATTCTGTACAGCATATCATATGAATAACGATTACAAGCTCGCTACAAAAGCAGCGATTTTTATAGAATCAAGCATGGTGTCTGGGCGCTCTTTTGGCTAGCTTTAAGCTCTGTAAGTGCTTATGTCTTCCTATATTCTGTTTATGGATTAGTGATCATTCAGAGCTGCTGATTTTATGGAAATCTAATTTAAAACGAATCACACTAGTTAAAACGGAAAAATAACTACATCTCCTTGCCGACGAAACAAGTTACATATACATGAACTTGCTACTGAAACTGTATGATTAATCTACATAGCTTAAAATTTTTGCCGTTAAGTTTAAGCCGCTTAAAAATTAGCGACAATAAATGCCTATTTTTATCTAGGACAGTAATGTACATTACAGCCCTAACAGGTACAATGTGTTTGTTACTCACTTTTCTTGTGAACAGACATCTCTCTAACAAAATCCTGCTTGAGATCTATTAATTTCTTGTTGAACTTGCAATGCACAGTTTCAGACTACGATCATCTCCATTCCAAGCTTCAACCTGTGCCACTTTCATTAACAAACCTCACTTCTGCCGGTCTGGTAAGCCAAACTCTACGTCCGTAATGCTTGCTAAAAAGTACAAATCGTGAAACTCTTCGTTATACGGTTTTCTTTAGCCTCCTCTTACTTCAGGCTGTGCATTTTGACCGGACGATTCGTTTCTCTTCACACAAGAAAGTGTTGGTATAAACTCTGTTTTACATTAACTGGATAAAATATATAATTTAATCACAAAATGCACAGACCGTGTAATATAGGAAACGAGTCAAAACGTGCCAAAACAACTATTCCAGTTTAATATATTTAAACAACATTCTCATAAAGAAGCAAACAGTCCAGAACAGCGGAGAATTCTAGTGTCGTAAATCATCGAAAATATTCGCGGTTAACATTTCGATATACTCGCAAATACAAAACAGCTTGCCTCAAGACAATATACTTCTACATAAACTCACCCTCTAAACAATCCCCCAACTTATCGCTGCTCTAGGCTCTCAATAAGGAATCTCAGACACAACTCATAAAGTATACTTTCCTGCTGAAAAGACGCAAAATTTCCCAGATATTTTTTTATGATATATTTACGTAAGGCAAGCTTATAAACCAAAACTTCTATTTGCTTCATGGGTTGGCGTGCTTGGGTCTTGAGTAAGTTTCCATATAGTCGAATTCTAACCAGACTGAATATTTGTTATTATTTTCAACATTTGTCAAATTTTAGGCTTAAGTCGTGGTGCAGTTGACGTCTTAGTTATTCTTCTGTGTCAAACGGCGTTGGTTGGTACTTAGTTACGGACATTTCAAGACAACTTATTGGTCCAATCTTCAAGGGTCAAGCAGCCCAAGAAATTCTTCTTGGATTACTTGACCCTTGGAGATGGAACCGATAATTCGCTCGAAACGTCCCTAACAAAATACCAACCAACGAGGCGTAACAGCGAAGAAGAGTGATGACCTCATTTTTCAATCATTGTAAATATGTTACAGAAAGATGATTGTTCTTATTATCATCATCATCACCATTGTCATTTATAACCTTTTGGGAAATAATCTGTTAATCAGATTCTGTCTACATTAACTTGCCAAATGTAACCTCAAAATTTCACCCGTCCATCGGGTTTCTAATAATTAACATATAAACAAATTAATATAAGACTTCAAGAAGTGTTAATAAGTTACTTTGCTAGGGCTAATAGCACATTCGTTATCGGTGTTAAAAATTGTAAGGTGAAAAATTTTCTCACGGCTGCCACGATACTTTTTTCTATTTTATTCTACAAAAAGACAAGTTAAAAATGTATTTTCTACAATCAGTTACCATTTCATGTCACTATACGCACATTATGTGACGCCACTTCACATTTCACAACCATGTGCTTTCACCATTCTTTTATTACTCGTTGTAGCAAACTGGGAAGATTGTGTGGGTTCGCTTATGATAGCATAAAAGTCACGTGGCTTGACTTAAGAGTTGATATTCACACACGTACACATCTAAGACAAATTTTTATTTTATGAAAGTGAAGTATACACGTTAGACGCCGTTCTGTCATCGCGAAGGCCCAGGTTGGATTCCGGGGCAGTCCGTGATAGATGTGTGGCGGACGTAGTCAGTGGAACAGATTGTTCGCGTATTTCGGTTCTCCCCTTTCAGTATCATTCCTCCAGTACTCTATGCTCATTTACCCATCTTTCACTGACGCTACATCATCTCAGAAACCAACAGCGTCGTTAAATAACACGCTTTAAAAACCGGAGACATTTGGTAACTTACAGCTGTACACAGAGCCACCAACGTTTTGTTTTTCTGTAACAAATGCCAAACGTCAATATCTTTCTCGGACGGCTTCTAAAATGATAACATTTTAAATAACTTAATTTCGAAAATGGTAGTTTGGAACTTAGCTGCAGATATTTGTTTAACGTGGAAGTGAGTACAGCAGAGCGGACATCGTCAGCGGTCGCTATCCAACAAAATACCTATAAGCAGGTTCCGCTGTACATATCACTTAAGTCAACTTATTCTGTAAGAAAATCGTTACAAATGCGCTGTACGATCGTATATGCGACTCTCTGATACATTTTTATGACTTCAGTTACAATTTTGTCCGTGTTTCTGCCTATATGTGAGCTGTAATGTACACAGCTTTTCAAGTAGCACAAAACGTATCTGGGAATATCCATTGCCTAATAATATAAAAATTACACTTAACATTCAATACTCATTTCATCGTAAACTAATTGAATTTTATATAGTTGATCACGCTACCGAAAAATAGGTTAATCCTACCAAACCAACAAACTCTTTCATAATAATTGCATATTTCTCCGAATTTTGGTTTCTTCTTTCACATACATTCTTTTTCTCTTCAATAGAAGTTATTTTAGTCAAATACATCATAAATAATAATCCGCCCTTAGAACCACGAACTCACGAAGGACACGATACGTCTACAAAAAGAATCTGAGTAAACTTTTTAGCAGATGCGTCTGTCGGCAAATTCCCTTCGGTGTTTTGGTATTTCTCTTAACGTCTATGCAAACAGTAAGGTCAATCGTTCATAAGTTTCTATCATTTAAAACTTTGAGGGCACAGGGTTGTAACTGTTAATATGTAATGAGCTTCATGTATCACAACTTCTGTCCCATTAAACTACTGAAGTATTGTGCCTCGAGTCGCATGAAAAAGAAAAAAACTGTAGAATCTGAGAGAAACAGTATTTGTTCTCTGAATAAGTGGATATTAGCTTAATTATTAAAAGCAACAGCAGCGTTGCTGATTTTAATATTTTCTAATGTAAGAAATTATTGCAATCTGGAAAATCATCTGTAACATTATAGATAATTTTCCCAAAGTTTCCAAATTACATGTATGTTTTGCATAAATCATATTTCCACTAACGCGCCATACTCATATTTCATTCATCTGTCATCAGCGCTATTCAATCTTAGCAAATGAAAGCGTACTTAAATAAAATATTTGTCTCTTTGCCAAGTTTCACACACACACACGTGTATTTCTGCCGTGAAATATATAAGTCAATGTGGTTTAACATGAACAAATTGCTTAGCAATCTTCGCTAGATAATTTATTGTCAGTGGTGTATAAAACAATGGCATTACTTAGAACGCTGGGATATTTAATTAATAGCTTCTATTGAATGCACAATAAAAGCTAATTATGTGAATAATAACACATACGTGTTATTTTAGAGGTCAATAAATATACAAATCTAGTATTACACACAGAAAAACAAGTATTTCTTCAAGTCCCCTCAACGGAATATACTGCAATATCACAATATTAGTCGATAATGCAGGTTTACTTTACTTTTTACTTTAGTTTACTTTACTTTAACTTTACCTTTACTTTACTTTTACTCTTACTTTTATTTTTACTTTACTCTTACATTTATTTTTACTCTGCTATTACTTTTATTTTTACTTTACTCTTGCTTTACTTTACTTACTTTTACTTAATTACTTTTACTATTACTTACATACTTACTTCGTGGAGGGGGGTCTTTCTTGAGAAACTAACCGATTCTCAGCTACTCAAGAAGTTTATGGAATCCGAATGTTCATTACCGCTTTAACAACAGCCTGCCACCTGTCCCCATCCTCAGCCAGATCAATTCAATCCATGTCACCCCGTCCCACTTCCTGAAGAGGCATTTTAATATTATTCTCCCATCTAAGCCTGGGTCTCCCAAGTGGCCTCTTTCCCTCAGTTTTCCCCACCAAAACCGCGTATATATTTTTCCTCGCCCCCATATGTGCTACATGCCCCGCCCATCTCATTCTTCTTGATTTTATCACCCGAACAATATTGAGTGAGGATTACAGATCATTAAGCTTCTCATTATGGAGTGTTCTGTAGTTTTCTCCACTCCCCTGTTACCTTGTCCTTCTTAAGCCCAAATATTCTCCTCAGCACCCAATTCTCAAACACCTCCAACCTAAATTCCTCCCTCAATGTGACCGACCAAGTTTCACACCCATACAAAACAACAGGCAAAACTGTAAATCTGTATATTTTAATATTTATATTTTTAGATAGCATACTGGAAGATAAAAGATTCAACACCG
>Ga0123353_10008650_pt1 | contig 13931 bp, 6 predicted proteins | sample TergutLab28metaG_3_FD_92763 | JGI IMG/M metagenome (GOLD analysis project Ga0123353, IMG submission 92763) | Labiotermes labralis P3 segment gut microbial communities from Petit-Saut dam, French Guiana - Lab288 P3 | ecosystem: Host-associated > Arthropoda: Insects > Digestive system > Gut ... | reverse complement strand
GATGAGTGATGGCATGGTTAGGAAATGGGTTCGGATGTTCAATGAAGGACGAGAGAACGTGCACGATGAGGCGCAAAGTGGGCGTCCATCTTTGGTGAATGATGATTTGGTGTGTAAGCTCAACGAAAGAGTGCGTGACGACAGACGTTTCACAATTTCTGATCTGTCCCTGCACTTTCCTCAGATTTCAAGGACTCTACTCTACGACTTGAAAGATGCAGTGCCGAAGTGGCTAATATCGCAGGCGGCCGCATTCTATGAGAAGGGTATACAAAAACTTGTGCCCCGCTACGATAAGTGCCTCAATAATGGCGGCGAATGTGTGATGAAATGCTCACCTATTTGGCTTAATTAAATTAGTGTGGTGACATTTTAAGACCTGTTAAATATTAAAAAATCGTAATTAAGTTTTAAAAGCATAAACACAATAAAGGAAAAATGTCAAACCAAAAATAAGCTGTATGTATAAAGCTACAACTCTCTCTTTCGACTCTATGAAGGTACATAGGAGCACTAGGTGGAGGTGACTAGTAGCCTTCAGACCCCGAACGCCTTATCCCAAAGAAAGAACACCAGAACCAGGGATTATGAGTTTGTGTCAGCTGAAGGGTCGGCTTGAACTTTTGTAAAGAGAAAAGTGTCTTCTCTCTGCCGAGATTCGAAACCTGAATCGTTCAGCACGTAACTAGGCACTATACCGATTATGTTTACGTAAGAAATGTATATATATATATATATATATATATATATATATATACAGTGCTTACGTAAACATGAATGTTGTGGTTGATATGTGACTATGTTTTACGATGAACTCTGTTCACTGGTAATAGGGAAGAAGAGAGTGAAAACATATTGGTAAGGATAACTTGGTGTCATGCAACCCAACAATCACTGTAGTGTGTTGGACAGCCAAACTAGACCATGAATATGGGTGCCGGTTTCAACACTATTAGCAAAATACGGGGTAGTCACAAGAGTGCAGTCTGTAAGTTTATCATCTACCTACTTACCTATCTATCCATCCATCCATCATCTATCTATCTATCTATCTATCCATCCATCTATCTATGTATGTGTTTCATAGAAAACAAAATAAAACAATATATCAGACCGTCATCTTTGCTACAGTCTTATCTCTTCACAAACAATCACATTTCAAAGACATTTCACTCGCAAAGTCGTCTCCCAGTACATTAACTTGCATATCAAGAATTACTCAAAGCCCGGTTCACAATTCACTGAGAATGAGAGAAAGAAAAATTCTAAAATATTTGTTGAATTACAGCAACTTCTGATATGGGGAAGCATTGCAAAGCGTGTTCTATCTTTATAAGTGACTTTAACAGGAATGGCAGGAAGTGGAATGTAAGAGTGGATAAGTGTTGCAGAGGCAAGGAATGGCAGGAAGTGGGAAATAAGAGTGGATAAGGGTTGCAGAAGCAAGTCATACACAATTTTCCAGCAGGTCGTAAGCTGTCGCTATGAGTCGCACGTCAAGTTGCTTAGGTAAGCGCTTGCCTCATTTCCTTCACTCCATTCACAGAGTGAATGGAGTGAAGGAAATGAATGGAGTGGAACAGTATTCACACCACCAAACAGGATATTACGTGTACACCAAGGAGTCTCCAGCAATGTCCTTATTGCGAACATAAAAGCCGTCCTTTGTGTGAAGAGCGCCACCCAGAAGTTACGTCACCCCGACAAAAGAACAATATTTTAGATATTTAAAATATAATTCAAGGCCAGGTAATTCTGAAAGGTTCCAGCGTCAGCAGTATGAGGAAAACTAAGAACTAAGAACGTTTTCAGTTGCCTTTTAACTGTGCTGACCTCGACCTATCCGTAGTTTCTTCAAATAAGTTTCTTAGATGTCATTCAAAGACGTAATTTAGGGGGGGGGGCAGCAACGGGGATTAAATGCCACCAATATTTTTTACACATAAGAATATATTTAGGGGCTAAGAGGTTGAAGAGGGGCAAATAAAAAATTAGGGCGAGAGTTGGGGCAAACAGTGTATGTGTGTATTGAATACAGATTCAGAATAGTCTTTCCCCTCCTACCTTGACCACATTTCGTCACTCTTGGGACCCACCGTTGATTGTCCACCCCTCCAGCAATATTCTTATACAAGCTAAGCCTATAACGTCACTGATAAAACAATTTGGCAGTTTTAAAAATTATATTTAAATATACATTTTAATTTCCTAATAAATATAAGAAATATTTGAATAAAGACAGACCAGCTTGATGTCACTTGCTTTATTATTTCATTATTTAATGCTCAACATGTTTCGAAAGTTAATACATCCATCCTCAGGAGCTTGCGACTTATTTTATTGAGTTATTTCATGGGTTTTATTGCTCTGGTTCGATGTGTGTTGGTGTTACGTTGTGGTTTGGCTGGGATGGTGTGTAATACCACACCACCCCAGCCAAGCCACAACGTAACACCAACACACATCGAACCAGAGCAATACAGCCCGTGAAATAACTCAACAAATAAGTCGCCAGCTCCTGAGGATGGATGTATTAATATCCGAAACATGTTGAGCATTAAATAATGAAATAAAAAAGCAAGTGACATCAAGTTGGTCTATCTTTATTCAACTATCAAGATTATGCACGGTCCAATAAACATAAGATAAGAAATATTACACGTTTAATTGTATTATTACTACTTACAATTTTTTTACATTTTTTACTTTTTTAATCTCACGATATATGGGAAATGAGTACGCGCACCGGCCTACTGCGTTGGGGCGGGATTGGCGCAGCCGCTAGGGGCGCAAATTTCAAAAGCAGCAAAACGAATATTGGAAATGAAATAAGGGTTTTCCGAGCTGGGAAAATGGTTAAAATATTGAACCAAGTAAAATTAAATTCAATAAATAAATTCTGATTCCTTAGCGTTCCCAGTGTCTGTCACGGGACGGCACTGAGACTGCTGGCCCCCGGGCGCGAGAAGACCTGACTACGCAAATGGGTCTACCTATAACAACAAGAACTGAACCCTCATACGTTGCAGTCAAGATGAGCAATCAGCAGGAAATGAATTCGCATGCACCGAGATCTCTCAAGCCCAGTGAGGCGTTTAATGAGAAAAATATAATTACCACTATTGTCGTGCGAAAATAAGAAAAACATTTTATTTAACTGATTTTAAGGTCACAGTTTCACTAAAGCAGCGATTCCTTAAATATCGTATTTCTGTTGACACATCGTGACATCTTACATTCATAATGAAATTATGTCTCTGTCTCCCTTACAACGCAGACTTTACGAATTTTTACACACGGTGTTAATCAAAGCTATATGATACGTAATTTTTTACTTCAGAAGTAACATTACTTCAATGCAGAAGCTTATGGGATTCTTTCGTACCGTCCTCCCATTACCTACAATGCGTATATTTTTGGAAATTTACAGAGTGCTTTGATACGTGTTGTTATCAATGTCTGCTCTAATTAATAAAATGGGTAATTCCCCTCTTCCAACAGCGCGTATTTAAAGTTTCTATCTCTCGACCTGTCCCTCATATACTTATTTTAAACTATACATACCCAGCATCGCATTTGTCAGGGCATACTGTAGTTTGTGTTGTCTGCCTGTAGCATTCTGTAGTTACACAAATTTTATATGGGATTACTGGAATGAATTGGGATCATTTCTAAAGGGTTCTGTTAAAACTTCACTCTCAGCCTAGAAAGATAGAGAGAGAGACCGCTAATAGTCTTTTCATTGATCGGAATGTTAATTTTCTACATCGTCTTCCCATCACCTTTAATAATACCAAGTTACAACGTACTTTTTCCAGTTATTAGCGTACCACTCACTGTAGATGCAATATTTTTAGAAATAAGACACACAGGTTCGAAAAGAAAGGATGGCTAGGATATTTTATTTCCGTATTGTAAAAGCCCCCTCACTTTTGCGTATCCTGAGATAAATCGATATAATCAACTCCCTCTATCACACATCTTAAAGATCCGTTTCAATATTATTCTCACAGCTATGCCTAGGTCCTTAAAATTTTCTCTTTCCCGTAAATTTCTACACTATAATCCTGTAAGTACTTCTTCTTCATTCTTGCCACATGTCTTATTTATATTCGGAACCGAAAACAGAAAATATTATAATCCTCATTTAATTAAGGGTAGAATTTCAACATTGCACGTTTATTGCAACAGGACAGTCTTTTAGTGACGCTAATTTTACACTATTACATGGAGAAACGAGATTATCTTTACGGCAAACCACTAAATGCATATGTCAGAACAGACTGAACATGTCGACCTGTTACCGCAATTTGAAACAGCGACAACACAAATACGAAAAATATCTGAAATAACAAGGTACTTGTTATTTATGTACACAACGTATGTAAACATTGTACTGAAAGCAACAAGCTACTGAATATTGTCTCTTCATCGTTTTTTTTTAAATTACATTTATTGCCACAACTTCTCATGAATTGCTTGCGGAATAGCGGCCCGGGGGGGGGGGCGCTCAATTATTATCACGCGTTGTAATGTACATGTGGACAAGAGAGAAAAAATCCTGTGATTTAAAACTATGCAGATTTTGTTGAGTAATAGAGAGCGCACGAGTAGAATGATAATGGAAAGCGATGGTGTAGACTATGACCACACATTTGGCTCTAAAAAAGAAAGAGGAATTGCGGTTTGTAGGAATATCTCCTTCAGTGTTCCGATAATAGTGATTTTTATTGCGTTGTTGGCGCTTCAAAGTAGAAGAATTTGACGTATAACTCTTATTTGTAATAGAATGTTGGGACTTCACCCATTTTACAAGTGAGAGAAATGCTAAATCCTAGTTTATTGATGTCATCATATGAAAGTTATGACGTACATTTTTCGGAGAATGGAATTCTAAACTGAAAATGCCTGAGCTGTTGACTTTTTTTTTTTTTTGCTGTGTCCTACACCAATAAAATTGACTTGCAGCGATTCCGTTTCCCTATCTCACTGAAAATTTTATAATTTCAGAATTTATTCCTGTGAAGTACAAAGTATAGGAGTGAGAAAATGTCCTGTGCTGGAGGCATAGAACATAAAATGACACTTTTATTTCTCCATGCTTCAATAAACCTTAAAAAATAAGTTAAGGAAAACATATTCCAACAAAATAATTTAAATTTGAAAAATTTAGAGCAGAAGAAATTAGACTCTTTTGAATATTCAACTATATGAAGCTTAATTCGAAATATTTGTGCCACAAGATATAAAATAAGAAAATCTGTCGTTTTGTTCAGAGGTGTAGCCTGTTTATGCGTTTCGCATGAGTCGATAACAATGATTAAGTTCTTCAATGGAGTAAATAAATTGGTCTTCGTGACGGATATGAAGTCTATTCTCTGTGATGTATGAATTTAACTTTTGCACACAATTTAATTTAACATATTCTCAGAGTGCAACCAACAAGATGTAACGTTTCTCAAACTTATTTATTTCTGTAAGACGCTCTACATGTTGCAGACGGTTTTTCCGTTCATCATCAGGAGTTCAAAACTTCACATACAGCGTCAGGCATTTGTCAGACCGTTACTGCTGACTGCTGCTAGCCTGCAGCTTGGCAGAAGGTAGCAGTAACGATCTGACAAAGGCCTGACGCTGTATGTGCAGTTTTGAGCTCCTGATGGTGGACGGAAAAACCGTCTGAAACAGTAGTAAACTGTAGTAAATAAATTTAAGAAACATTGCATCGTTTTGGTTGTACTCTGAGAATATATTAGCGATGCACTGTCCTATGAATGATAAATTAATTTAACATCAGTCTTAAAAAAACTGAAATATATATATATATATACATACATACATATACGACGGAAGAAATATCGTATTTCATGTATTCTTTTAAAGGTGGGAATAACCTACATTTTGTAGGACGCTTGTTTTGTAAAGGAAAATTATTTAAACCGTCAAACGTTTCTTAGGCCTTTCCCTACCTCATAGAAAAGAGAGTTTACCTCCATTAAAAAGATAAATCACGTATCCGTATATAGGTTTTCATAATAGTTTTTCTTATTTTAAATAAAATTGAAAACTACCTTCAAAGTTTATTATTTTTCCAAACTTGAGATTTCCTTACAATTAGTCGGATGGGAGTTGTGATCTTTCCTGCAAACGGAAGGATAGAAAAACTTACGAACCTGAGAGGGCTGTTTGCCGCTTACCGCAAAATGTTTTGGGAATGCGCCTAAAAACCGACAATGGAATATCCCAGGAACTGAAAATCTTTCCTTCCAAAAGAAACAAGAAATGTGGAAAGTGTAGGAGGCGAAGAGATAATAATTTTCGGTTACTTAGGCTTCTGTTACGAAGAGGCAATCCTACGTTATATCTTCAGTAGTAACATTTTTAATAGGCCTAAACACAGTGCTGCAGCATTTTAGGCAAAAACTACAAGACAAGCACCAAATGGGCATTACCCTTCATCACGATAATTTCCGTATTCTTATCCAATATTACCTTTCCGACTTTCTGCAACAGAGAGCAGGAATAAGAATTGCACTTTTTCTTACAGCCACTACTGACCTGTTACACAATTCAAAAAACACAAGAATGTGACATATATCAACTAAGCCAATCATCAAAGTTCGGGGAACGAAAATACGTATACTGACAGAGAGAGTGGGCCCACCATTTCCAATTAATTTTCCACCACAAATCATGTACAATTATTCCATACCAACGCGGAATACTTAAATAAGAAAAATTTTTTTATGATCACATAAAAAATTACTATAGTTTACGTAAAACTCTCTTGTTACTAGCTGAAGAGCCTTCGCATTCACTTGTCCTACTGTCTATTCAGAATTATTTTTCGTGATTGACATCACATATTTTAGATATTTTTTATCGATTTTTACAATTTTTCATAGAAGAAATTTGTACTTTACAAACTTCTACTTAAATCTAATTACTGTAAAATCCTTATCTGCCATTTGGAGAGGGAGGACTAAGTAATGAAATATCCCTCGATAAATCAGGTACAAGAAGTGGAAAATAGGAGATATACTAGGCACGTTTTTATTGTAAGTAGAACTATAATTGGCTCCGACTTAATCCGTGGCAAACTGAACTTAACCTAAATTACAACCAAAGATTCAGTTTGTACCGTTCAGCCAACAATCTCAGTCTTCAACACTAAAAGCAATGTGACGCCCTCTAACCAGGGATATCATCACCTTTTCTTTAAGTAAAACGTAACAAATACATAAATACATTTTACGTGTTCTGAGCCGTGCATCAAGATATACATGTGAAAGAACCAAAAAAAAATCCACACTTCTTTCCTTCAGTGATTTAATTCAACTATATTAGCTTCGACATATTTCGAACAACAAAGTGTTCATTATGAGGAGTCTATACAAGCAGCTTTGTTGTGTTTTATCGTGCATCTATATAACCAGTCTAGTCACTGTAGTCTAGTCACTGTCAGGATATGTTTGATATCGGACATATAAGCAGTCTACTCACTGCCAGGGTTTTTTTGATACCAAACACATCCTGATTGACTAGACTGCTTATATAGATGCATGATAAAATACCATAACGCTGTTTTTACAGTCTTCCTGATGATGAACAATTGGTTTTTCGAAACATGTCGAAGACAATATGGTTGAATTAAATAACTGAAGGAAAAAGTGTGCATTTTGTTGGTTCTTCTTACATATAAATACATTCTATGAGCAGAATGTAGAATTTTTTTGTAAACTTTAATGGTTCATTTGGTAACCGCTGTGTTTTAGGATGTTCATATTGCAATTCCATTCGAACATTGCCCTCTTTTATAAAGCCAGTTTATATAACAGTTTTCCTGCTTAGTTCTATGCCAAATGCTTGCTCTATTTCTGCCATAACACATAACGACATATTCCCCACGGATGCAGTTCTACTATATAGCATACATTCAGAATACCCTTTAATTTTCAGAAGTGAGGTTATATTTCATGTAAAATGTGTATGAGTTGGAGAAGGCAAATTACAATGCGGTAGCAATGACGACTCTCTTCGATATTGACTCAGTAACAACTTCAGCCGCGAGGTGATTATTCGTTTGGTAAAAAACCCACAGAGCTGAGTCAGGAATATTGCATGGCGAATTGAAAAGCATACGTTCACAGTACTTATACATGGTGTATGTCAACAGGCAAGCACAAAGCGAGAGCATTATTAAGGGCGGTGTTTTGTTGAAATATGCCTCTGGATGAAGCTGTTATTTTACAAATATATAGCCTATGGCTTTTGTATGACATTGTCAGTGTCCAGCATACTTGGTTTATTTAGTTGTAACTTACCTTACTGATGGTGCAGTACCACATAACAAGATACGCAAGGTAATACAAGATAACGGTTTGACAAATTCGTGTAACCTGAAGAATTTCTGCCACGATACAAGAGGCGAATTTCACTAAACATGTTCCAGTAGAAATGCAACAAAGGTTCTCTCTGTGCATTGTTGTGGAACACATGTCGCTCTCAACAATGTAAAAATTAAATACATTATCGTCGAAACGCAATAATGAGTTGTCTTTCTGTCGCCATGTTGCCTGTCGCTGTCAACAATATGAAACTCCTCAGTGTGCATGCGCAGTGCCCGACACTTTTGTCGGATTTTTAAAAGCCTCTAATGTTAAATCCCACTCAAGTCCGTCTGGTATTAACCGATTTGATACATGTGGAAGGAGAGACGGAGAGATCTGACGAATCCAATGGGCGCTTTTCTCGACTTGTACATTCGCGTCTGAAAATCATCATCATCTGGCACTAGGTTTCATCCAATCAGGCTTATTACTTTTCGCGGTGGTTGGTCCGCCAAACTTTCCGTTGTTCGTCCTACATTCCCTCAGCCAGCTGGAATGTATTTGTACAATGAATCGAGAATACGCTTATGGATCATTCGCAATAAATAAATTCGTAAAAAATCGACTAACGTCTAAAACCCCAATTACTGACATTTGTATTGTAAATGCTCAGTCATTTTCTAACTTCTTCGTTTGTTTCATAACCATGCAAAGTATATCATGAAACTTTCTTCAAAAATTTCGTCACTGCTCTCTTATTCATTCTTCAGTCATTCTTTTCTACAGTCCAATTCTCACAAACACACAAATATTGGCTTATAAATGGCTACATTTTGGATAGAAATATTTGATTTTTTGACAGCGCTGATAGTTAAAATTCAAATTTTGAATTTATAACGTTATCACCAGATATCCAGTGGGCCCACACAATACAACAAAAGGGGTATCAGCAAAACTGCTAATAAAGCACAATTTTGCATGTCATTTCATTCTTATTACTGTTGGCCCTACGTGTACAGCTCAACACAGAATAATTTTAATTCTGCAATAATAACGCATTGCAATAAAATTACGTCTTATTTGGGCAGTTGGTTTAAAATTGAGAGTTTATAATAATTTGTAAAATGAAAATTTTTGGTACTTTTGGTGCTGACTTTAATGAAGCGTAGGTTAGTTATATATTTTACTCACCAATGAAATACGGAAGCCAGTAACACTACCTTCAATACTAAATAAATAAAATCTGTATCTTTCCCCATGTCAGTTTGCAGTATCCGAAATATAGTAAGCTTTGAAGTTACAGTATGCTTTTTTTTGTATATATATATGTACATAGCCGTCCACCATGAAATTAATCACACTAAATAATAAATAAATAATAAGAGATCTGAGGATCTGGTAGCAGTAATGATGGATTCAAGTATTCAGGCCTGTAATATGACCGACTTTTCGTAGGAATGTCCTTCCTCCGTCTTCCAATTGTAGCAGTGCAAGAAGGACTACTCAACAGTCCACACGTTGTCACATTTGCTTCCAATTAAATTTCAAACGTCGAACTATACTTTCCAATACTTTATTTGAGTTATCGTGAGGATAGAACTCACAGATCCCACTTGAATTAACGACAAATAAAAACCAACATGCGTGTTAACTTCACAATATTACGATGTTTTTTTTAAAATTATTCTAAGACGCTTTCTCAGTTACAAACGTCGGACGTCGGAGAACAGAATTGTGTTCATGAAGGAAGATACGCAAAACGTAAGCAAGCGATTGCAGAAAGAATCGCCTGGAGAGATTGAAGAAATTCGTGGAAATAGTGGGTACACGTAAAAGAATATGTTTCTTTTGTGATTCAAAAACATTTCGTGGCAACAAAACATTATGTTTCTTTGAACGACAGAAGTGCCTTGCGATATAAGCAGATGAGGCGTGTAGGTTTAGTGGGAATTTCAAGTGTCGCCATACGTATTGTCTGCAGTAACTTCAAAGCGGATTCAACCAGACGTGCGCTGTGGAGCTCAAAACGTGTAAAATCCTAATTCCCTTCTCCTCGCTCGCTCTCACTCTCTCTCTCTCTTTTTATCTTTTCACACAACAAATTCCATGAGTTGCTGCCATGGTGATCACAAAAAAGAGCTGGAGCTTATGACTCCACCGTTTAACAGTGTACGTTCCAGAAAGTGAGAGTGCTGTCGCCATATGATTCCACTACACATATCATTCTGATCACTCTCATTACAAAATGCTTGGTGACCATTTAAAAAAAAATTCTCGCCCCGGAAATTAGAGTATACACAAAACCAGCTCATGTGCATAACCTACATTCTGCAGTCGGAGAATAATACCTTCATTTTCAAACATGCCTGGACTCAGTCTTTAGAAATTCTGAAAATTCCTGGTTAAACTGCTTACAACAAAGCCTGTGAGAGCTTCGGATTAATGCCTCGCGAATCAATCAATAGTACGATACAATAATTCCGTTAGTGCTAACACTGTTTTTTTGACATTAGTAATATCTACAAGAAATCAAAGTGTTTATGTTCAGTTATGTAGAAATAATGTGGAAATATACTTTGTGCCTCTTCCAAAGCAGTAAGCCAGTAGAATAAAATCTCGATTCTTCCAGTTCCGATTATTCCAGTTTATTTTTAACAGAACTAATGCGCGGTAGATGAGGCACTTTCTTTATTTGGTGTAGATTTCAGTTAAGTGCACATCTCTGTGTGGAAACGTCTCTTTCAGGCAATACTTTAATCCCTTCTAACAATTTTATTCGCGTATTTTCCCGTCTAAAATGAGAGGAACATTTCTGACTTCTCTAAAACGTAACTTAAACACTGAGCAGCTTGTGTTTTATAATTATCCTGCTGCTGTGTTCTTTTATACACTGATATTCTAATGCAAAATTATTTACGTATTAGTAATTATATGATACTCTATACGTAATCTCATATTTTAAATTTAAATCTGTGTAGCCTGCACTTGTCTGTAGTTCGGAGCACACTCGATCACATTTACCTCAAAATATCAAGTACTGTTTAGGGGTAAACTTGCTGAATAAAACCACATTTCATTAGCTCTGTTGTCTGATCTCTGAAATTAGGGTCTGTTGCCTTTGCGAAATGAAGCAAGAGAGCTAAACATTTAACCTCGATGTGCGGTTTGTAGGAGTCACTGGGTAACTTAACCATTTAAAAGCTAATGGTCACTATACGTACCGGGGTTCTGATAAGTCCTTAGCCCGATCAGGAAAGAAACAAGCTTGGAAGCATGCCAGGGACGCGCGCGATTTCAACAACATGGAGACGTAAGGTGTCATCATGTCCCCCCCCCCCCTGCAAGTCTAGGCGCCGAAGGAAATTCACGCCATTGTTTCCTATAGCCAGATTTAACACTGACAACCCTGCACTTTGTTCACTAAGTATATTTACGTGCCCATTATGACTGCTACAGTAAACAATCATTACTTCCCTATAGAGCACCCTCTCATTGCTCCTGTAATGGCTGTAGTCTCTGTTCTCTGTAAGATAAGACAAAATCCTTATTTTACAGCGCGCAGTTAGTTTTTCTTGAAAGGATTAATAAACACAATAATAAAAAAGTACATAGTGAAATCAAAGAAAAAACAAAACAAATGTCAGTATTGTAAACTGGAATGCCCACTTATTTGTGAGTATATTTTATTATATTTTACGAATGAATTTTCTATTTTCATTATGAACATAAGGGGACATTTCTTCATTGTCTGCCCGCAATTTGCTGCCAAGGTGTAAAAAAATAATTTAAAGACTATACTGTGAGCTAAATTTGAGGACGTCTAACCAGTGTATATAACGTAATTTGCAAAAAGAATAAAAGGGAATTTTAATTTATGTCTGAGAAGAAACAGGATGACATGTCTGTATTACTAAGATGCTAAGATTCCTTTGAGAACTACGGAATATCATAACGATGTCAGATGTATGTAAGGTGCATCATTCGTATCTTCAGAACTGAACATGCGCTAAGAGAGAAACGGCTGGTACAACATGGGGAATTGTCGTATTTTGTATTGTAAAAAACAGATACCAATCTGTGGCTGAATTTGGCGTCGGTGAGTCTGATTTGATTTTCGAACTGGTAATTATATATGTATTAATTTTGAGGAAGAACGAATTATTGATATTTTTAGGTTGGAAAGATGAATTGATGTTCTCTACCCAAGGTAATGTGATGAGGCAGATATCAGGTCTTTTTTATTGACCTATAATACTAACATCCCTTGTCATATTTATTGTTAGTCGTAGTGGAACAAGCAGTTCGTTTTAGACGTCAAAATTAGGTCTAACAGTAAAATTTTCAGGTCATGGAAAGAATAAGAAAGAATAAGAAAGTCACACTGACAGGCAACTGGCCGAAAACAAGGATGTTGATACTGTGTTTTATGACATGCTTTCAACGTCTTTTGTAATTTGGCTTATGTCTGATATGCTAGTCAACACCTGTTATGTGTGCTTCAACTATCTGAGGATACAGTGGATTATTCCGACGTGCTCTGTATATCACGGATTGTAAACACGCAATATATCATAGTTTGCAAACAAGGCAGTATATCACGGTTTGTAAACAGGCAATATATCACAGTTTGTGGACAAGTACGATTTTCTTACTCTCTGTTTCAGCACAACCATGCAAGATATATCAAGAACCCGGTCTCCTTAATTGCAATATCTTATAGTTTGGTAGACGAGTTCCTTGAAGATGTTATCACCCTTCTGCCATACTGCAGGATGTCACATTTCTGAAGATCGTGATCTTGATTTTCACTGCCGTGTGAAATTCAAATTTAACACAAAATTTTCTACCTATTTCAAAGGTCAAGCTTTGATGTGAACTTACACAGTTCACAGTTCTATATCCGTTTATCTTCAACGATAAACAATAAAAGAGAAGCCCACAATTTTTTGAAAAATTTAGGTTCCAAATCAAACTTCTAGATCCCAGAAGGGTGATATGAAGTGATTTCTATACTGGGGACCAATAAATATTAGAGACCACCCTAAAATTTTAGTTAGCAGGGCGTTGCCCGGGATTGGTGGGCTCTTGCAACAGACATTCGTACACTTGCTGGAAACCGGAACTCGCGACTCAGTAGTTAGCACTCATGCTTATTCTCTGAAGGTCACGGATTAAAATAACAGGGGCAATAAATACTTATCCTGAGATTTTTTACCCTTTCCTTCGTCCGTCACAAAAATCGGAATAATGATTTAAATTTGGGAAAGATAATTCACTTCTAAATACTTACGAATTTATTACTCACACATAACCTTATTACTCGATGATGTATGATTTCATCAATATAAATAGTTAAATGAAGGAAGACTAAATAAATTAAGTTCGAAATTCTAAATAATAAAGCTTATTTATTTTCGCAGAGAAACGCTTACAAAATTTTCATCTGGATAACGCATCTTCACATTCCTAAGACCACAAAGAAAAAAACTGAGGTGCCGATAAGTCCTTAGCCCGACCAGGAAGTAAACAAGCTCTGAAGAATTTTAGGGACACGCGCGATTTCAACAACATGGAGACGCGAATTGTTATACAGTTTTTTTT
>Ga0123353_10008649_pt1 | contig 13932 bp, 10 predicted proteins | sample TergutLab28metaG_3_FD_92763 | JGI IMG/M metagenome (GOLD analysis project Ga0123353, IMG submission 92763) | Labiotermes labralis P3 segment gut microbial communities from Petit-Saut dam, French Guiana - Lab288 P3 | ecosystem: Host-associated > Arthropoda: Insects > Digestive system > Gut ... | reverse complement strand
TGAAAAAAGTAGCGGCTCCAGGTCTAGAAAACAGAGATTAACGGTTGTGGGGACCCGTTGCGCTGACCACGTGACACCCCTCTATCCGCAAAAGTTGGCACTAACTTCGCCGACCGGCGGCGGGCGCTCTGTCGGTATAGTTTGCGTGCGGACTAAGGCCACGGAGTTTAGTTTAGTTTAGTTTATATTGCAGTAAATTGTCCGTGGTGTTGTTTCCTTGTATCTTTCTCTTGTTTATATATACACTTACACCAGACCGGTCCTGGGGCCCACCCAGCCTCTTGTAAAATGGGTACCGGGTCTTTCCCGGGGTTAAAGTGCGGCCGGGGCGTGCTGCTGACCACTCACCCCCTTCTAGTGCCGCGGCCATGGAAGAGTAGAGCTATACCTCTGCCCACCCTCTGGGCCACACCGGGCCTGTAACGGGATCAATTTACCCTTTTTTTTTATATATTTACACTTACAACCACTGCGTGGTATATCAGGAGAAGCGTCCGAAGAAGTTGTGTTAAAATAATCTACATCTTTATGTCATGCCATCAGATATTTCTGTAGAGCTATGACACTGATCTACGTAGACATGCTCATTATGCTTTGCCTTATATACGCGTATTCTAGTTATGTATACTGTTGAATTACTTGTATCTGTTGTTGTATTTGTGGGTTCATTGTACAGATACGTATGTTTGAACAGAGCCTACTTAATATTAATGAGTGTCTGAAACGTACACTGATAATGACTGTAATACGCACGTGTAATACCAACACATATGTATAATATGTATCTGTGGTACTGTATGTCTATCCACAACAGTTTACCAGTATTACATCGGTTGCTGGTTATCAGTTGCTTTTGTCCATATGTACAGATTGAATGCGTCTTCAGAGGTTAGCTTCTTCCGCTTCATCCCTCATATATATATATATATATGACAAACCAATATACTATCTTAGCAACTGAGCACCACGTTAAATGACCCAGGAACAAGGACGCTAGGAAATGTGTGAACATGTAAATGTACTACTTTAGTATCGTAAATGTACGGTACGTCCTCTGTTGGTCATCAGTATATACCACGTATAGTGTGTTACGGAGCAGCTGGTATCTGCGGTACGGTAACATTACTCTTCAAACGGTGCTGCTGTACGTAGTGGTTGTGCTGATTTAACGTTTCAGAGATTGGGTTGTTGTTGTTTATTTGGTTACTATGCATGTTTGTTCCTTTTGATATAATTAAGATAATACCATACTTCTTCAAATCTTTATCGAAACTCTTTTAATAGGTGTAAGTCATATATTGCTAGGGGCGATCTGAACATTTTAATGTACGTTCCACAGTACTGACGTTTGAATTCTTGGTTTTTAACCTTTTTAAATTTACACATGGTGTTGTTGGGCCTGAACGCTACTTTTCGCCTGTGCCTTTGAAGAGTTTGGTCATGAATCTTGCTTCCTTGTCGATATGTGCAATGAAAGGCCGTTTGTAGCTGGAATTTGGTTTTTTTTTGTATGTATCTTTCGTGTCCTGTGAAGTTTCGTTTCTTGTGTCCCTTACATGAACTCCAATTGTAACACCGATTCTCAGCCAGTAAATTTTATACGAGGACGAGTCAAATGAAAACCTTAAATATAACCATATAAATATATTATAACTTTTAAGGCTTTCATTTGACTCTCCCTCGTATTATATGCGTTTCGTTTTTCCTTCTTCTTTGTTGATGGGTCAGATTTAAATTCTGTTATGTACATAACTCTTGCGATCATTTTATTTTCCACCGCATAGCATGAAGTGCTGTGAATTACAGCATTAGTTGCTGTCAATTTATGACAAACGCGTCTTGTAATGTTTGTTCAATTTCTTGTGAGGACCAGATACTTAATTTTGTTGTTACCTTGTTGTATAGTAAATTCGAATTTAGAGTGGATACTCTGAACAAATTTAATCATGTCTGTATTCCTTTGTCCTGCATCGCAGACGATCAAGGTACCATCCACATGTCTGAAATACGCTACGATTTTGCACTCTGTTGTTTGAAATATTTCACTGTGCTCTGGAAACTATAATAGGATTTAGGCTAACGTTACAGATGTTGGAGCGCCCACTGTTAAACCACGTCTATAAAATTGACCATTAAGCTGAAAAAACCGCCCTAACACCACTTACATTGAGGATATTGTTTCTAGTTCTTGTATACTTGTTTTCGTGGACTTAGCTGTTTCGTTTCTCCATTGTGTTTGTGCTTTCTTTAACAGAGATATTACGCAGCACATATATATGAAATGCCAAAAAAGAACCTATTCTTACAGTTAATACAGATTTATCGCAAGTCGTTAGTAAGATGTGAAAAATTATTCACATTTTATGAACATATTAACTGTGCAGTTTACTTAATTACAAAGTATTTTCAGACCTCGTTCTTTTACCTCTGTGGAGTAGTACATACTGTTATCAAAACGCATTCTAACTTCAGAGTGAGTCCTCACAGATTAACTCTACAGAATCAAGTAAGTTGTTTCAAGCGGGAACACTTCTGACAAACACCCCATACTCATTCCTAATCTCTGTCGCGATACACATTTTTCTGGGCATTTTCGTGGTTTCCTCCAGTCCGTCTAGGTGAATGGCGGTTTAATATCTCAAGTAAGGCCAAGACTGCTGTTTTCTACAGCCTTCTCAATTCATTGTTTATCGACACTAGTCTATGTCAAGGGTGCACAAATCCCGGGTGCCAGGTCGCCCGAGCGACTAAATTCTGTGCGGTGGCGTCTAATATTTGGGGGTCCTCAGTACGGAACACGATTCCTGTCACCTTTCTGATTCGTAGAATTTCTGGGTGGCCCTAGGTTTTTTAAAAAATTGTGTACACCTAGTTTAAGCCAGTCACTTCTTGACTCTGTGATAAAACGACCGGTGCGTGAAGCTAACCGCCCATCTCCATCTAATGCCGACCTTAGGAACGAGTGGACATATACCTCTTCCTAGTGTGTACAGGAAACCTTTACCTTTTCTGTTATTTTATACTGCGTAATAAGTACGATCATCCATGTTGCATGTAATAAAAAAACAGAAATACTGCAAGTATTACAGATTTCTGGTGGTAGTAAGAAACCAGCTTATATTTTTCCATGCTATCGAAGGAAAATTAAACTCTGTTGTGTTGTGTTAAAGCAATTAGCAGTACTTTAGACGCCAAGAGTAATTTACGGCAATTAGTCGGACACCACATAAACCCAACAAAAACAGAACAGAAGACACAAGCCTAAAACGACCTGTAACTGACAGTTTCTGTTCTTCCTTGTGATGTGTGAACTATAACATGTAAGAGTAAGATACATTTTACCTCAGTCGCGATGTTCTTGCTACATAAAAGAAATAAATGACTGGAATATTATGCACTGTTTCTTTTTATAGAAACGTATTCAGTTACAGCGCACTAATGTAGGTTATAGATTTTTTTTTTTCAATACCAAAGCCTTTTACTACAGCATTTTCTTTTGCAAAGACAACAGTTGTGTTACAAGTTTCGAAGTCCAGAGGTTTCTCCGATATATCGGCAACCACGATATACAATTTAAAAGCAACGTAAGTCATACTTGGCGTTATTTTTAGCTTTATGTTTGGATTTGTTTCAAAAGAATTACAGAAATAAAGTGTAACATTATACAACGACAACGATATTAGCATGTAAGTAGGTAACAAACAAACTTGAATACCGGAACTAAACATTTCAGAACTTCGCCTTTCTTTCTAGAATTAACAGTTAGAAAGATTGACGTATGGCAGTGTTCCAAGACTTGAATCCCGTGTAAAAAAACGATACTTAGTTCGAAAGAATACAGAAGGAATCGGTTTTGATCTAAAGTACGGTGCATATACTAACCTGGCATTTTCTTGGATGAAAAGGCACGGAAATTTTAGGAAATCCATACTCGGTACCAAGATTTGGTATCAGGATTCGAACCCAGAACACCCGAATATGCATCAGGAGTGTTACTTATTCGACCGTGACATTCAGCACAAACTATCACGAAACTAATTAACATGTATCTAATTTTAAAATTTTTTTCTGCGAAAATCCTATTCAAGAGAATGCAACGACGCGGCAGACCTAGAACCTGTGTCAAAACATTTTCCGCGAACAGCTGAGGAGAAAATGAGTGCGGTAGCACGTATAAATTCGAGCCATGACACTTCTGCCCTCACAAAAGCGTAACAAATGAAGGTACAAACATTGCTTGCAAAACTTGTGTCGTATGGCTGTTAGCATATATTATTTTACACTTGACAAAAAGGTATCCTAAAAGCTAGAAAATGTTCAAGGATCCATGAATTGTGTTACACAAAACTCCAAGAACACATTTTCAAGGTGCTTGGAATTCTCTCTTCCGCCCAACTTCGCACATTTAACTTCTTGATACTGCTGAGAGGGAATTAATACAACGAAGCTAGGATAGCTTCGTACTGAATTTCACGAAAGTCAATCAAATACTCTATATAATACTGCTGTGCCGAAGAGGGACAGGCACCAGTGGGCTGTCAGACATACAAAATTGAATCACAGAACTGTGAAGTCACTCGGAGCCTCACAAAGAATGCGCACGATTTAAGACGGGCCTGTGAATATGTTTCCTGCTTATGTCTACAGAGAGGTAAATCTGGAATTGGTTTATGGGTTAATAGCAAAAAGGCGACTTCTTCGCTCCGTTCCGTTTCAAAATGTAGTGAACTAACGCAATTTCCTACTACGCGTTTTTAGCACGATGTGCGGAAACTGAACTCATACAATGGAGGGGTGTATATGCTTCTTCACGTTTCAATTCTGCTCGTCGGATTTTGGTGGTTTCTAATATTACAAGGTCTTAAAAAATGTTGAGAACACTTCGATTTAAATAGGGATTGAACATGGACGTTGTGTACTCAGTAAGGATTTCAAATTTCCAACTTTATTTATTTTACGACATCCTGTAACCATTGACAGATTAAAATACCACAAAACTATACTTAGAAATTAAGTTCCTACCTCACAGAGAACAGAGTCCGTCTCACGAGTGTTAGGTTCTGATAGCGGTTGTGCTGAAGGTTAATGTATTCTGGGAAATTAAGCAGTGTGGTTGGTACGTAGTCACCGATAACTATTTGCCTACCACACGGCTAGAAGTGTTGAATCTTCAAAGTCCGTCTCTGTTACAGAGACCAACCAGTCAATGCTGTGTGGGGATTGACTATGATAACCAGGCGAAACGTGTAAATTAACTACGTGGCAAAGTGCGGAGTTTCTGGATGTTGTAATCATTAGCCTACAGGGTTTGTAGCTATTCCCGTCCAGGAAAAAGAAGTTCCTAACAGTATCCGTAATCCAATAAAATAATGGAATTTCCCGTTTATTTTAACATTATTATGCAGATGCAATACCTTCCAGTTCACGATTTTCTATTTATTGCTGCCGTGGAGCCATTCGGGATCGTTTTGAAAGAAGCTCCTGCGTTAGGAATAAACAGAGTGACACACTGTCCATCGCTGTTGTGTAGCTGGAAGGACATGAACGTAGAACATGTTTCTACAGTAAATGACTCACAAGACTTGTCCCATTGCTTAAAATGAACGCATGAAAATGATGACATGTTAGCATGTCGTGGAAATGATTTACCGTGAGAAGTCACTTAGGAAGTATTCATGGAACAAGGACTCTCCACTTGGTAAGTTATCAGCAAATTTCATTAATGCTGTCGGCGTACTATAACATATGACTACACGCCTATTTCACGTTAAGGTAAAGTGTAATCTATGTAGGAACACGAAAATATAAATGTTATTCTAATACTGATTAACCTTGATAATCGATAGAATTTATCCCTCTACGTAGTGCAGTATCTGTAGTCTTGTCTAGCTGAAACGACCATAGATGGAAGTATGCAAAATGATGATAAAAGCGTAGTATTCTGTGTGGCTTGGAACCGTGGAGAATATAAAAGAAGAAGATAACAAAATACCTCTCACACAACAGACGAATCTTTAAAAAAATGTTATTACAATACGCATGCTTCCGGTTCTAAATTGCAGCTACTTTTTCCAACCTTATGAGTTCGTAGAAATAAGAGGAGGGTGAAAAAGGGAGACATGGTTTAACGAATTGCTGTAAAGCAATCGAAACACTTTAATAAGGAAATTAGTCTTTCATGACAAATTTCAGTGAATTTCGAGTCACGTCAGGAAATTGAGGAGGATGAGAACTGTGAAAGGAATGTGTTACGTTTCAAGAAATACCACACAATGAAAAACCGATACCCAGACGAACAAACGACGGAAATCAATTGTTACTGGAATTCTCACAACTACCTAATAATTTAATAGGAAATTCCCCAGTCATCTTACATGCAGCCTTCGTTCTTTCGGTGGCTGGCTAAATTGCTCACATGCCAAATAAAACTCTGGCTACACCGAGGTTGTGCGAGACCCAGGAACCTAAAGAAGAATCAGAATACTGAAGTCGTCTGGGATATTATGAAAAGCCGACTTGTACATAGTTACCGACGTATCGAGAGGAAGGCAGCGCCTTCGAAACGTCGGTAACGATTTACCAGTCGACACGGCATAACATCCCAAAATATTTGGATCTTCAGCAACTACGCTGTCATAACCTCAACCCCAGCAATAAAAAAATCACTCTTTAGTCGCATATATTATAAATTATGGTTTGATGTAACAACATAAATTTGCGACTTTATAACGCTGTGACATAATTCCTAATTTCACCTATAGCATTTTGAACTCTTCGTTTCGCCGCGTAGCTATTGAAATGACTAATTGCTGACGTTAATACTCGCAGTGCTAAGTGAAAACGCCTTTCGCCCTTCGACCTCAGGCATTAATACCGAGTTCAAAGAGACATCATTTGCGGGACAACTTATGACACACTCTTTTTCCTCTGTTTCCTTCCAACTGTATGCAGAGACGGGAGTGGAAGTCATGAAGTAGCTTTGTCACAACGTGAATGTCTACTTAGGGCATAACTTTCGCTAGTGCTTGTTTTCACTACATTAAAGTTGTTGAACATAACGTCACACTTTCTTAATGTCTCCTTGTTTGGTACGATCTTCAGTATGGCGTTACCAGCGGTTCTGGGATACACCCACCCTCAATCGGAGACCGTCTGCTCGAACGCAAAGCAGAGAAACTGCGAGAATCTCCCGTTATGTAATGGCAAATGTTCAGATATATTTAATTTCGTGCCTGTACAAACGGATCTAGGGCGACTGCAATTAGGAGAATCATACAATTTATTGTGGGTACCGTATGGTTAATTCAGCTTACAAAATTACGTAACGAATAATAAGTGATCTTCTTAGGAACGGCACTTATTTAAACTTTAAACCCTCTGAGACTGTTACACCCGAATGAAACCTCGGCTCTTGGCAGGAATTCGGTTAACAGAGCGAATATAACCGTGTGATCTGCAATCATTAGGGCATGACTAAAAAATCATCGTAAATATTTTATCAAGGTGATTTCAGGCTTCCGCCGATAAGTAGATGAGAACTGCGCTCTTCTAGGTTATGAGGCAGCGAGTAGTGGTAATTATTGCCGATGTTTCGGGACAACCTATCGGTCACATCTTCAAGATTCAAGATCTGGACCCTTGAATATAGGTTGTGTCGCTTGACCCTTGAAGATGAGACCGATAGGTTGTCCCGAAACGCCGGTAAGAAATTACCAATACTCGCTGTGTAATAATCCAGAAGAGCGCAGTTCTCACTTTATAAAGGTGTTCGCAGGGCCATGTCTGGCGATCTCTGTTGCACATCGTCATGAGTTGTTGCTTATTGACCGAGATAGCCTTTTTACATATATAAGTTAATGACTACCAAATTATGGATACTGCGGTGTTATTTACGGATCTGTTCTAAAACTGTATCAACAGAGGACGACATTTTATTAAATTTCTGCATTCCCTGAATCAACAGTTCTTAATCCATGCCCAAAAAATGTCGGGAAGTTCTCCGTTTTCCTGGTGTGTTCCCAATTATTTCAGTGTGCGGAGTGGAGGAATCGATTAATAAGTTCCCTACATGTCTACTGTTATATGGACTCACAATCCCAGTTATCAGTACATAGGTATATAAGGTCTTTTATGTATCTTCTGTAATACTGCAGTGCCGAAGAAAGAACTCGCATCTAGGCTTTTCTTTCCAATATACTAGGCCTTCAGACTGGGACGCTACGAACGCAAATGTAACAGCGAGCCGGCCAAGACTAGTTCAGCACTTCCTTCCGTTTAGTTACTTAGTTACAAGATATCGCAATTCAGTTCCTTGTTTCCTCGTAATGGGGTGACGTTGGTAATACGGTGTATAGTAGTTAACGACGTGTGCTGTTAATCGAAATAAATATTCATCCAGAGTAAATGCCGCCGTCAATTTCACAGGACAATTCCTGTTGTTGATGCACCTAACAAGTCCATGATGAACAGGAAAAAGATTTCGTAATAAGCAAACGGTATTGCACCAAAGAATAGAAGAATGTGGTTGTATTCAAAGGAGCTAAAGAGGGGAAAACCAGTGCCTATATCAACAATCCATACACGGCAGAAGTGAGAGAAAATATTCGACGGGTAATTTACGATTGTATTTCCCAACGCGTCGGGTATTTCGAAGTGTGTTGACGACAGATGTAAGAATAACCTGCAGGAAGAACGTCATTTTGCCTGACTGTTGCAATTTAACATAAGAACAATCAGTATATCCAGTAGTGACCATTTACCAGAGATACTCGCACTTCGATCTTACTGCAGAGACGAAAAGTTCGCAACATCACGGCTAATGAGCTGGGTTTATAGGAAGATGCTTTCGACGGATCTTGCACAGCATCATACAACGAGAGCACTGTACTCGTCAGAGGAGACTAATACGACAACAACAACAAATACTACTACTAATACTAATACTACTACCACTAACACTACTACATATATTTACTACTACTACTACTACTACTAAAGTCTTATTAGTGTTAGTAGGAGAAGCAGTAACTGTTGCTTGCGTCTTTAAAATCACACAAGAGTGTATTGACGGCAAATGAGGTGGAATACCGCAGGAAAAGGGGAATGGAAACGACTGCATGTTAATCACCCGTCAAGGCTTGCCTTGGTGTAGCAGGATTATATCCACGATGTCCACGTAATTTTGCGCAACGACCTTCAGAGCCAGTCTCACAAACTTGCTGTCCTCCTACCTTAGTCGCGTCATTGCAGCTACTAAGTAAGCAGAAGAATAATGACACTTCCACCGCTCCGATTGCACACAACACATATACGCGCACTGTCCCGACTTGGGGCATCTGTCTAGGCTCCCTTTCATTGCCTGCTTCTGAAACTGGATACTTTGTGGAATTAATCCTGCTGTGCACTGAAAGACATTGGTAGACAAAGACTTGGGAAATATTTCATGATTAAAACGAACAGGTGAATGGAAAAGGACCTATGCTACACGCTGCACTGATGATTACATATGATCAAGTTGACTGCTTCGCAGACAAATGGAAGAGTTTCAGTTCTGAAACTTGGCCGGGACACTCGCCAGTCTCTCTCTGAGCTCTGTCGTACCTTGCAACCGGCTATGACGGTATCTCGCTCACCCTTGACTTGATATCTGACTCTGTAGCAGGAAGTCCATGATCTGTTGGTCAAGACATTTCCTGCCTTTTATGGAAGCCGATGTTTAATTCTTTCGTGTGGCCAACGTTGGTCTATTGAATGTGATCCGCGCTCTCACGTTATATTTCTTTAAGGCACATTTTTGTATAATTCTCCGCTTTCATCATAGATCTTCTATTACGAGTTTCCGAACAAAATGTAGATATTCCTTTCTCCTACGCGTGCTACGAGCCCTACACAGTTCATTCTCCTTGGTCTAATTACCTGAATATTATTCGGAAAATGTAGACCGTACAAACTATAATCATTGCGTAATAGCGCTAAAAAAATCTTCGGGATGCCCGCTGCGTTAGTTTCGTGATGACAAATAGAGCAGCACTTTCTCCACTGACGAGACCGATAGCCTTAGAAGATACAATCGTTTCGGGCCGTACGAATTGCGTCCCGCCGTTAATAAGGAATAGTATTAATAACGTCCTGTAGTGTCTGCTTCATGTGTATTAGTTGCGTCCCGAGTTGTCAACCGCACGAGTATGAGTTGCATCGCAAGGTGAGATGGTTGTGCAAAGTGTCGAACAGTTTGAAGGTTCTCATACAGTTTTATTGGATGTTACTTTATACACAGTTATATGCAACATACAGAACTGTTGAATACATCGACAATGCGCAGTTGCTGTATCATGGTATTGTCTAATGTGTAAGCCCTATTGGGAAACAAAATCTTTTCATGGAAGTTGATAGGCACACTATGTTTCTAACATCGCCCATTTCATGTTATTGTTATGATCTGACGAAAATACTTCCTCCGGAAAAAAGTTTAATGAAGTAAGAGTATCAAGTACTTGACTCCAGAACTATGCTCACATAATTATTATCCATTTATGCAAAATCGCCTCTGTGATATTGCATTAACATACTGTTGTTTCATTTCCAGAATATATTCAATTGGCCGTCCATATATGTTTGATGTTTGGTAGCACATATTTGTGTGAACGTTTGTTTGCACTCATGGAAAAAAAAAAGACATTCGAAATACCAGAATAAACGGATACCACTTTGTCATCAATAATGATAGTAGCAGGAACAGAAACGTTAAACCTGACATTATAAAGTTGAGCACAAATAAAAGATGCCAGTTTCTTGAAAATATTGTCATTAAAGATGAGAAATCAGAAGAGAACCCGAATGGATAGGGTAACGTAGATTTTATACTTAGGTTGGGATCCAACAAATGCTTCCTTTATTTATGGCATCATGGTAATTTTTAGTATCATGAATTTATATTTGTACGCCGTCCGACTTCAAATCTCTGTGCTCACTCGGGTTTGGCATGCGTAGTCTGTTATGTTTTGTGCACTGATATGCACAGATACAGAAGCAGCAAGTGGTATTGTAAATGCAAGCGATAAGGCACTAAAAGTCTGTGTTTGATAGAAATTTATACGACGCTGATGAAACAAATTCGATTCTCGAAATCAGGCTAGCCCTGTACTGTCAAATTTTTGAGGAGATGAAGTCCTCTTCTTTGGCTGTTTGTGATTTTTTTGTCTTCGTATAGTGACGCTTCTCATTTTGATGTAGGTCTCATTCTGTTTTTTTTTTTTCAGTACAGATACAAGAACAAAAATATTAGGATGTGCACTGTAAAATAGCGAGTTTCTTCAATATCTCTTGGGAGGGGAAACAATTGGGAAGAGCGTGCTTTATGAATGTAAGCTAATGTTCTGTATGTCTTTATAAGTGAAAGTATCCAAGTCCTTGCTTCGTAGTTCTTTGTGAATCAGTTTGCGCGATTTTTCACCCAAGTCCTCCTTTGCTTTCGTTCTGACAGAATTATTTAATACCTGTCGGTTTAAACAGGCTTCGCTGTCTTCATCATAGTTGTGCATCACATTCCCCCCGAAAATGTCTCGACTTTCAATGCACTTTGTGTAGCATTTACATTTTTTATTAATATATCATCACCGTTCCATATTTTCAGCAATAATTTTTTTGGAATCGGAAACTTGAATTCCTTAATCACAAGCAGATCTTTCCTTCTTTCACTACATATCACTTTGTCAACTTTCACTGGTGGAGTGATCCAACAGCGTGGGACACAACTGGTACACGGCTGTTATACCTGAAAACTGAACGCGGTACGCAACTAATACTTTGACTCCAAGCAGCTCTGGAAGCAACTGATACACAGCCGATATCCGAAAAGTGACCGCAGGACGCGACAAGTAAACCCCGAATCGTTTACAGTCGCTGTGAAAGCTTCAAATTCCACAGCTGAATGCAGTGATAACTGCCGTCTCTTACTGTCTCTCTTAAGGTTAAAATACACGTACTGTCCTCAGCGATGTGTTCTTCGACATAATCTAGGTATTAGCCTTAGAACTGGAGATCACGCAATATCGAAATTACCAGACAGGCCATCCAGCGACGTAATATTAATACTGTGTCACGTAAACCGGTCACCTAATAATGTTGGCATTTGAATTACTGGACAGTCACAAACAGCCTGTCAGTTCAGAATGCCACGCCTTTCGTATTGCAAAGTAGGAACACGGACCAGCTATATGTGCTTTGTGTTTTCGTTGTTAGCAGACGGAAACCATTCTTGGCTGGGCAGACCCTCGGGCTCAGATGAGCGGCAAATATTCCTGGAACGAAGTGTGTCCATATGCAGATGCCTAATCTGAATACCAGATAGATCATCCGGATTATGCATGTTGCTTTCGAATTCGCTGTGATGATCAGAGCGTCAAATGTAAAAGTACACTTCGTGGAATACGCAAATATGAATAATCGAGTAAATACTTACGAGTATACATTACGGAAAGCAGATAACTGGAAGGACTGAAACATTATATTAGCAACAAAGAAAAAATTAAATATAACTAGTAGATATTCACAAAACTTTTAGTTTTTGTCGCAACAAATCCATTTCGAGGAAATCTATTAACTTCACGTTAAGCAGGGATTATACCACGTCTCGAGTTAATCACGACAACGACAGTGTTGAATTACGGGTCGGAAGTTTAGCTTCCACCCGGATAAACATAACCTCTGGCTAGTTCTGACCAGTGCTCAGTCACTTAGCACAGTACATCCGTATATGTATGTAATAGGACTTTACTTTTTCGTAACATTGCACAGCATGCAGTGCTGAACAGAATATTTTACATAGGATACTTTTAAAGTGAAACTTGTGTCTTAGCCGTTTCACAAAAAGCCCACCTCATTCTACGTCATTTAAAATTCGTCGTTCACAGTCAGCCTCTCATTCAACACTGTAGTGTAAGTCCATCCTGTTAATAGCAAAGGGTAGATACATAAACTAACACGAAAATATGTTTATCAATAAATATGTACCTGCAGTAGTCGGAAGATCCAGGTTTAAAATCTCGGCCCCAGATCAGCTAACCTGACGTATTCCGTGGGGGTCCTTTGTTCTTTCAAGCAAACGGTAGAATATGACTTCAAGTTAGGTCACTACCGTTTTCTTATAATCTTTTCCGTATGGTTATTAACTAGCATCCTGCCATTCGACGCTGTAGGTCAGAACTACTGATAGCGCAGTAACATAAGTTATAAATAAATACTGTTAATGATATATAGCAGCGCAAAAATCACTGTTGTGATGTCCCGACTTACGGCTTACTGTACGTAAGTCATTTGTCCCCCATGCTGAAGTTGTCTTCGAGTTGCTCCACTAACATGATCTGGATCAGCCTTCTTATTGAAATAAGAAGGCAATGTGCTCTTGAAGAAGCCGGGGAATTTGAGGAACCAAAGCCTGAACCTGACGGTTTTGTAGTTGACTGGAGCTGGCATCACGCTGTTTCAGGAAATTGATACGAGCGAGCAGAGAGCAGAACTAGACACTTGCTTCCTATTGAGAAGATTCTGGAGGCCCGGAAGAGGCTTTTGTCTTGACAGAATGAAGTGACTGATTTCTTCAAGTAGGGACTCTTGCATCACCACCTGCACTGTTGGGCGTTGGAGATGCAGTTGACCCGCACACAGTCCAAGAGAAACTGCTTCCTCCTTGAATTGTTTAGTTTGCCTTTTCGTATTTTTTAAAACTGTTCATGGCCATCAATATATCATTTCTTCTGGTCAAAATAGATTGTCCAGAACCACCCTCCCTTTTTAACATTGCATTTGTGAGAAAATATGTTTCGACTAATGTCGCCGGTTTCGGAACCACCTACGACGTAAATTTGGGGGATGACTGTGTAAGTGTAGCCATTCGCGTTACTCAAAATAATCAGACCCGGGGGGGGGGGGGGG
>Ga0123353_10008647_pt1 | contig 13934 bp, 8 predicted proteins | sample TergutLab28metaG_3_FD_92763 | JGI IMG/M metagenome (GOLD analysis project Ga0123353, IMG submission 92763) | Labiotermes labralis P3 segment gut microbial communities from Petit-Saut dam, French Guiana - Lab288 P3 | ecosystem: Host-associated > Arthropoda: Insects > Digestive system > Gut ... | reverse complement strand
TTATTGCTGAATGCCACCGTGGTCGCCTTCAAAGTACTGCCCTTGGGAAGCTATGCACCGATGCCAGTACCTAGTCCACACTTCAAAACAATTTTGGAAATGGTTTTGCGGAAAGTTCTTCAGAGCTGCCTTTGTATTACACCTGATGACATCAGTGTCATCAAAATGCCTTCCTTTCAATATTTTCTTTATCTTAGGGAACAGAAAAAAGTCACTGGGGGTAGATCCGGTAAACTTGCACTAACATCTATCTGATTTCCTTTCCACTCTTTCAAAGTTTAACAAGAAATTTAATGTTCGTTCGCTGCTCGAATTCAAGCAGCGACATTCTCACGGCGGCATACTAAAACACACGCAGACAGTAAGAGATGCCACTCAGAAAAGACTGCCATAGATCAACAACAACACAGCTGTGAAACGCTGGTATGTCAACGTCATAAAACCATACTAAGGTTTTTGTCCAGTGCTGCCACGCAAACATACGGTGGCGAGTTCGCGAACTTAATTGTCCGACCATGTACAAAGATTGGGTGACATACAGCGACATAACTTCCGTGACAAAAGTCCGTCAACTGGTTTAATACTTGAAACGCGAAATGGAGACTTCCTAAATTTATCGTCTTTCCTTAAGAGAGAAAAGTAGGCTAAAGAAAGCATGTTTGTTATGAATGCCTTCAGTCATATTCCGCAGGATAACTCATTAAGGTGCACGGTAGATAGCCAGTGTAAGATTCACGGTGGAGGCAGTTGTTTCTCTACATAGCAAGTTCATATCGGCTGTGGGAGTTACTCCATTGTGGAATGAATTCTAAGCGAAAGGCGAACACAGCATGAAATGAACTTCTCACTTATGTGTAATGACTGAATTAACATGTCGCCGGGTGGAAAAGGTGGAAAAGCTATTTCACATTGTGTCTCAACACGAAATTCACAAATAAATAGTAATCACCTTTTTATGGGATTGATACGCTTCGTTCATTTATTTTTGCGCACTGTGGTACATTACCGTCTGTTTACTCTGTAAGAAACAGACACTGCGTAGAGAGTGCTATGAGAATTCCTTTGATGGTAGGCAACAGAACCAGCAATTTATCGCTGCTAGGCTTGCGTGTTTACTTTTACTCCACAGAGTTAATGAACCTTGTGTAATGCTGCATTTAAATTATACACTCTTTTGCCGTGGCGAAACTTAACGATGTGAAACAACAAACTGATTGCGTATGACATCAGATTGGTTACCTGACGCGTCATCTCTTCACCAAGATGGCAGAAGGTGAGCAGCAAGAGCATCAACGATACGTAAATTAAAGCAGCTTGACTCATTGCCATGATGTTTCCCCAGTTCTGTGGACGCAAATCATGATAATCTTAGTAATTAACCAACTTAATGCACAAATTCTTGTTTTATAATAAGTTTATTATAAACAAGAATTTGTGCATTAAGTTGGAAGTCCTCTCCCAACTGTGCTCGGGACGGCCATCTACAGGTGTGATGATACCAGATGCTGTATAATAAAATTTTGATCTCCTGATGATGAGTGCTCTAAATATGTAGAGGCATATAATAAACTTATTATAAAACAAGAATTTGTGCATTCAGTTGGTTAATTACTAAGATTATACTGAGATGCACGGTCAGCAAAACAGCAAATCATGATGTTACAGTGCCAGACGTAGTATGGCTGTTTTTGTTCTATCATCCACAATTGTGCAGATCAGGACATAGGCCTACACGAAGAATAAAGAAGAAGGAAAGGGAGAGGAAGTATGAAAAGAAAGATTTATTGATCCTCGCTTTATTTAGCTGCATCTTTAAAAAGCATAGGTTTACAGTGTCGACTGATAGGTAGATTTGTGCATGATAAAATCGACAGAATGTCGAAGTGGTAGTGAACTATTTTGAAGGAATATTCCAACACTGACTGGGAGGGATTGAGGAAAGCCACGTGAACATACGGTAGCCGGTCTCGGGAAGGAGATTTGAACAGAGGTCTGAACGTAAAGGAAACAGGAGTTTCTTATCATTTAATCACCAATTTCGGTATGAAGAGGAGAAGGAGAAAGAAGTTAATATAAGAAGATGTATACAGTAGAGTTATTGCTCTTCATGCCGTTGTCAATCCCATGTTTTAGAGAAAGACCATAGCAATTTCTTCTGTGTAAATCTCATGGGTTATACATACGAATGAGGATTGACTGTTTACGTGCCATTTGACTCCCTCTTATCCAAAATTACGACGGTAACGGGGACCATTCATTTCGTTCGGGGGGGGGGGGGGGGGTTGTGCAGTCAGGTTTGCAAATGAGCGCACGAACGCCGACTTTCATGCAAAGCGAAAACCTAAACTGAAAAAAAGCAACAATCTTGTAATGCAAACTTGATAAGTGTCTGTGGCACTTGCAACGCAATTTCAGGTTTATGCATACTTATGACATCAGCAACATGACTGAGGCGAATTACGCTCGAACATGAGGGGAGCATCACTGATATGAAAGAAAGGAAGAAATTTGATGAGGAATAAATGAAATCGAGGCGGAAGATATAAAGAAACAAATAGTGAGGGAGGAATAATTTAACTAGGAGTCCTGAGCTGAAACTCAAATGTTCATACCGCCGTCATTTTGGTAATCTTTCACTTAGAAAAAAAATTTCAGGAAAAATATACATGTATATTTGTGTGCTATCTGCTTACCAATTTCTATATTTCTAGCTCCAGTGCTTCACTAGTTATTGCATTCAAACCAAAAGCTTAAAAAAGAAGTTTGCAGGGCACTAACAAGCTTCTTGTAGGCTATACGGAAATAATATTTAACTAAAGGTGCTCGTATTTCGAAGATATGTTACCCTACGTTAGTCCAATATCAGGACCCTATACTAAGAGTCGCTCACTCCTCATAGGACCGCGCGTCCGCCATCTCATTCTCTAAATTTTTTTCCTAACAGCGCTACAAGGGAGCAGCGTAGTAAATTAGCATGGGTGCAGAGTGTGGATACCAACGATCATGTGCGCAGAATAGAGATACGAACGTTATTATGTCTTCCTGTATTTTGGTCTTAATAACTGTCAGATCTAAATGGTGACTTAAATGTGACGAAATTTTTCATAAAGTTCTCTAGGGCTAATTTTAATTAAAATATATTTAGCAGCTTTCAAGTGTTACACGAATACAGACAGAAGGACGGGCAGCGGGAGCGAGTGGTTTTAGTGGATGCCAGCGCTAAAAGGTCGCGGTTTTGGGTTAGCCACTAATGGCATAATACGAGAGTCCATTCCAAGTTCCTTCAAAATCGGCGAAATGTTTTAAATATTGAAACGGCGACAATCACATACAAAAATTGTAATCTTTCAAGAATACCTTACCATTTTATGATAGGAGAATTATCGGCTTTAATAGAGAAGGGAAACTGTGAAGATAGGGATTCAGTGTAGGTATAGGGTATTCAGGTATCGCGAAAGAGGAAATGAGGTAAGAGATGAAATGTGAAAATGAGGTAAGAACACGGAGTGAAAAATAAATGAATCAAACAATGAAGATAAACAGAGGGAAAGCAACGATGAATAAATAAATGAAGGCAGGGGAGAATAGGATAGACACAGAGAAATAAATAAAGAAAGAAGACTGGAAGGAATGAAATTAGAAATATGGGTGTTTACGGTACGTACCATGACAATAGAGAATCCGCAAAGACAGATGCTGAGTGTTGCGATGAAGAAAACTCCAAGCAGGATGGGGCTGAACACGTCTTCCACTGCATGCATGTAACTGAAGAATTATAATAACATTCTTAATAGGCTACACGTCATGGCTCATGTCCGCCATTGTATTACAAAGTCAGCAATATGTGATATTGACATCCCTTAAATAACTTCGGAGTTGAAACATTTTGGCGAAGATAAGAACAAGTGTGTCTTCCTCAGTACACGTTCTTACTACACACACTGAAAACCCAACAATCTCTGCAAATCTGAGAGTACTTTTACTATGGCACTCCACTTGGGCTTCACACACATGATTAGATTTCAACAATCTATGTGGAGCCACGATTCGAGTATTGCTCTGTTTCTTCAGGTGAAAAAAGGGAAAGTCATTCTGTGGGCCATTAGATTAAGCTACAAATGATGGAAGGTTTCCCTTGCAGTGTAAATTAACTTATGAGGACTTGGAAAAAGTAAAATATTTTATATCGATTGACTATTTTATTTTTGATACAGGCTAATCGGTTATTTTAAATATTCTTGTGCAGTGTAAATTAAATCAGTAGCTTGGATAAACTAAGCTAGTTAATTATAATGACGGTGGGTTCATAAGTGCATAAATACAACAGAAACAGGTACGTAGTCCTGCTCTACAAAATCGCTGCTACTTCATTAAGCGGCCATACCCCAGCCTTTCACCTTCTCTTATGCTACTTTAATTTGTATAACGGTGACGGACATAAATTTTTACCTTAGTAACACAGGTCATTATACGATATTAAGACTGCAATAGGCTACTCAATCACTACCGTCAATGGCTATAGTAGGTTGGAAGTACCTCAGTATCTGCTGATGATGCCGAATGCAGTCGTTTAGTTGTTTATGCACGTCCCTGACCACTTCCAGAGAGCGATGGGCTTGTTCCTTGCCATCCACGTCGTCAGTTTCGGCACCCGAGTCCTGCTCTGATGTGTCTTGTCTTTGAATGATGTCCAACAGGCCCGATCTTAGCTTGTTTAGCTGAATACAGGCGATGTAGGTGAACGTAGCGTACAGTCCACAGAAGCCGTAAAAAATGACCGTATACCAAGCAGCTGCTATGATCTGATGAGAAAAGGGATTGCATACTTGAAATGTGTCTCTCTACACCATTCCTGTTAGTTACTCAAGACTAGTACCACAACAACAGTTTATCCTTTGTATAAAATCTAAATTTGTGATATATAAACACGAAAATGGTCCTTATAAATAAGATAAAATTGTTTTTTAAAGTTACACATTTTCCGTGCGGCTGTCCAGTGTACACAAACCGTCACTTCCAAGTCATTGCACAGTATTCAACATTCACTGCTCTTCCGTACTTGTGCCACAAGATAAGGCCAACGTCACGGAGCTACAACCTTCGTAAACCCTTAAGCATATATTGCGAGTAAAGGTAAAGGTAAAGTGATCCCGTTACAGGCCCGGTGTGGCCCAGAGGTTGGGTAGAGGTATAGCTCTACTCTTCCATGACCGCGGCACTAGAAGGGGGTGAGTGGTCAGCAGCACGCCCCGGCCTCACTTTACCCCCGGGAAAGTCCCGGTACCCATTTTACAGGAGGCTGGGTGGGCTCCAGGGCAGATCTGGAAGGGCGGAAAATCTCATACCCACCCGGATTCGATCCCGGAACGTCCAGCCCATAGTCAGTCGCTAAACCGCCTGAGCTACCGGACCCACATTTATTGCTAGTAGTCATATGTAAATGGCAAATATTTAACGTTTTATTTGTATTATAATTTTAATATAGTTTTAACATTTGATCCAATTACAGATTGATACCACAGTTTTAAAACAGTATGTGATTTTAGATAGAAACCAACACGAAATTTAATTGCAAAAAGTTATTTGTCAATTCCAACATTTTGAATAATTTTGCAGTGTCGCACATATCGGTTTAGCCGGGTGATTACTTAATATTGAAGGGAAGTATTGCCATAAGGTGATATGACTAATTATTTTAATAAAAAAAACAGTTGTATTGGCGGTGTATAGTGCTGTTTATTACTCAGCAACGTTTATCATGACTTAAATAATAAGGGTCTGACGTAACACAGCGGGATGTCTTCTGTTGGGGTTCACCATGGCGTTTGAGACTCCGCAATCTTTGCACTTTTTATTTCCTCTCAGTCCGAACTACAAAGGTTCCCTGAGGTAAATTACTTCTTTAGAACTAACAGTTTCTTGGACAACCTCTTACTGGACCAGATGTTAATTTCCATAAATATTAAAGCTAGTCACTGGACATTTATCTCGAGACAGACGAACTCTGTCTGCACTCTCTCACCCCGTAACTTTGAAATACATTTTGTCACAATCCGCCAATCTGTACAAGGTCTCCCAACTAGAATTTTCTTTTAGGTTTTTGCACGAATATTTCTTGCGAATTTCTCATCTTTTCCACGCATATTATATGCCCTATTTATTTGGTCTTTTATTTGATCATTCGAAGAGCACCAAACGTATTTCTTAATATCACATTTATTACAGGCAGGGTACCTTTTATGATCAAAAACAATTTTGACCTCGTGCATGACATTAGCTTTGTTCCCACCCTACAGATGTATGTGGCCATCTTGTTCGGTTTACTTCAGGAAAGAGTTAAGCGACTATTAATAGTGTAATGTTCATAATGAGTTTGACAAAAATTGAATTCTTGGTGTGCACATTATTTATATCAGCAATTAAATTGGAAGAATTTGCGATTTGTGACTCTCATGTCGATGACCGTGAAGACTGCTGTCTTCTGGCATGTCAGGCTGCAAACTCCGGTGAAATGTAGCTACATGCACGGAGACACACCGTTAATCAGACGTGTTTATGCCTACTTTGAATCGTCTACTGATTGTCCCACTTTCCAAGAAGATGGGAAATCCAAAATCTCAGTTTCAAGAGTTTTTGCTGGGCGAAGTACGAAATAATTCACCATAATACTCGAACTTAAAAAATATCATTGGGACGGAATTTGATTCACGAATGTTTTAATTTGAAATGTAGTGTCTGTGTGATGTAAGCCTTTTTCTTATTTATCCGCCAATTTTGAATTATATATGCCAGTTATTTGTCTTCACCCTCTACATTACGTATTGACCCTTGGTCTATTAGGATTTACAAGGACTGAAATTATTCCGGCTAACTCTTTTGTATCATGTACCTGGCATCTTCTGCACTAAATTTCAAGTTGATGCAGCAAATTCGGTTCTCATTTTTTATAATTTTTTTAAAATCACTGTAACAAATGCTTAGAAAATCTGCGAATTTTTCTACTGAAAACTGTATGACCATTTAAATCATTTTGTAATAATTCCATAACGTTGTGATCTGCTCCTATTTTAATTACCAATTTTTAGAAACGGCGTCTGTTCAGAGACTTACATGCATGTCACAATCGACGTACCTGACTCAGTAGAATCATCTCGTAGACAGGGCTGCGGGATACATCCACGATGTAAAATGAATTCACCGTGAATACGGGCTGTTCGTTGAAGATAAGACGGGTGGCTGTATAGGTTCCATGAAAGAAAAATATAAACCAGTATATCTGCTTGACAGTTTTCTTGATGCGAGCAACCATGGCAGTCATATTTTTGGTACTATCAACACGGGTGAGTGGCAGGTTTTCCCAAGAGAAGGAGTTTGTTAAAACCATGAGTTTTACAATTTTATTCTTCTGAAACCTGAAACGTAAGAATTTTGATTTGAAACTGTTCAATAAAAAGTATTTTAGTAAGTCTTTAAATGTTAAAGTTTTCAATATGCTTATAAAATTGCGGTTGAGGGGACACGTTGCAAGAATTTTGTTGAACGTTCCAATGCTTATCCGAAAATATAAATTTGAAAGAAGAAGGTGTAAATTTATCTTTTGACGTTTGTTAGAGTAAGACTTGTTTTCTTTGCCAGATTAAAGAACACAGATTAGGGGTACTTAAGAAGGGCGCCGAGGATATTAGATTTCAAATACAGGAGTTAACAAGAGTATGTACAGAATAAGATCCGTGTATTAATATTAATGTTACATCGGTACTGCTGCATGGGTTCGAAACATGGAACGGGTACTGCCCAATAACAAATAAATTATAACAATCTGTCAATCGATTTTTACGAAGAATAATGGGTATAAGATGGCCAAGGGCAATAAGTAGTACCGAACTGTGGGAAACTACTGGACAGTAGCCTATAATATAAAAAATTAGACTGAGAAAATGTCGATGTTTATGTCGTACTCCGAGGAAGGATGATGACACCGTTGGAAAACAATTACTGGGTTGGAATCCACAGGGCGCCAGAAGGAGAGGAAGACAGAAGCAAGCCTCGAAAAGACGGTTTTGAAGGAAACAAGAAAATGCGGCAAAAGTGGAACGAGGTTAACGGGCTGACGAGCAAAAGAGGCAGATGGAAATGTTGCACAAATGCCGTACGTTTCTAACAGAAGGAAAGGATATACTGCTGGTGATCCTACCACTGCTGCTACTGCAAATAACAGGACAATGGAGAGGATTCAGTAATTAGAAGCTTCAAATACTGTTAGACGATCAGATCATGGCAGCGGGATTTACGGGATATTTACAGGCGTGTAGAAAATGAGAAATTCTTACCAACATTATAGTCAGAAAACGGATACGGAAGACATCACTCAGTAGACATAGAGGCTGATGGGGGTAGAATTACAGCCTACTCTTGGTAAGACGTTTTTAAGGGTCTACAACTTTCAAGCGGCTCAGGATAGAATCCGATGATTGGTTCTTATGGAGTAAATTACGGTTTCACAAAAGGCCGGGAATTTTGACAGATCTGAGGGAATACTGTCTTCTGAAGGACTTCACTGTATGATATTAGTTGTATGTACGTACGTCTTATCATCCACAGTCACTTGCCGGATTTCAGTAACTGGCATCTGTGTAGCGAGAAGTTCACTTAGGAAGTTAAGTACAGCAGAATTTGTGTTTTATTTTCCCTTTGAAAATTCAACATGTTTAATCCACACTACTTGAAAAATTTGAATATCATTTGGCATGGGAGTGAACACTAATTTTTAAAATTGGTTTCATATTTACACCCATTTAAACAGCTTCTCATTTCATTATTTTAGTTAGTGGGCTGCCCCAAGATTTTCATGGTAAATAATATCCTTTTGCTTTCTTTTCTAACATTAACACATCCCCTGTACTTACGAATACACGGAACTCCTTTCCGTACAATTATTTGTTAAACTCAACAAAACTTGTGACGTACACCGGAATGACCACAATAGATGCAAGTACACTATGTCATACATATGCTTTAATATAGAGTGTCATAATTCAGATATCTGCGGGCTGAGAACTATTTTTACTGCAACGGCAGTTATGCAGTTTAATAGATAGACATTCCTTTCAGTATTACCTGATACAATTGTGTATCCATAACGTAAGGGCAATTGAAGTACACGCTTGCACGTTTTCCATTATGTGGTTCAGGTCATCCTTATGATTTAACAAGTCCAGCAACATTGCCACGAAACAAGAATAAGCACACATCACCATAAATGCAGAGTAAAGAGTGTAAATTTTCGAATTCCTGTGTAAAATTAAAGACATTCCAAAGTTACGGAACACCAGAAAATAAAATCTGAAACGTTCTTCAGCAACAACATTATCAAAAAGAGAGTAGTTTTTTTTCATATCTTCCAAAATATGTAGACTTTGTTGTACTGACGGTACTGTGGCACAGATTTGTTTTCTGGATACTGAAGTAGGGCGAATGTCAAGCAGAACTGATAATTTAGCTCTGATTCTGTTCTCTATTAATGCGACGGGGTACTTATTAGTGCGGGGGGAACTGGAAGAGGTGCGTGACAGGCTGATGCGAACTTCGCCTCCTGGAAAGACAGACCTAAAACTTTGGTGTATATAAAATATGTAAAAAACTATAGCAAAGAAAGTGATTTTATGAGGCTAGAGGCTAGTGCTGGTATTTCTGCAGAATTTTAATCATTGAGTTACGTAAAGTGGGCAGGATTCCGGCTTTCGATCCTTTCTCACATATAAAATTCCCCCGAATATTCTTCAGTAACTTTGATGGTTATGTTTTGAGTCAGATATTGAAAAAGTTTGAGACAAATTTTCTTTTGATTTTTGCCAGTCTTTGCTCCTATTCAGTATATATTGAGCTTCATAATTTTTTTGAAAATGAATTTTCGTACGAAAAAGTTAATACGTTTTGCTAATATTTACAAGATCCTTTCAAATATTTTTGGATGTAACAAAGTGTAGTCGAAATGTTATGCTCCCTTTGATAAACAGACACACCGTTCCACGCAATATTAGATGACATGTGCTCAGGTAATCGTATGTAGCTTTTTAAAAACGAAATCAAATGGCCTTTCATGAAGAAATAGCTGTTCGACTTGATAAACTTCACGTCTAGACATTAAGCGAGAACAAAAGTATTACGAAACTAACTAACGTTAAGCTGTTTTTTGTATAAACGTAACCGCACCTTGTGATCGGTGTTAGGTCCAGACAGGTTTATCACTACCGGGAGACTACTTTTCTTCATTTCTTCGCAAAAAGAAAAGGTATGTATATTTATGAACATCATAAACTGTAGGATGTGAGCAGCTCAGTCTGTAAAGTTATTATATACGGGCTTGAATATAAGGGGTTGTTTCCGGGCAAGGGCAAGATTTCTTAGCCAAAGCGCCTACACATTTTCTGGGGTGCGAAAGGGAAAACTACAGGCGGAGAAATTATGTATAATACCCAGTTTCAGAATGAATGTACGTCTAACTTCCACCCACAGTACAATATTATTTCTTCGACGATGTATGAAGAAGAGCTATGAAGGGTACGTACCCTTCTTAATGCAGTGGTAGTCCTTAACTATTCGTTTGTTTACTACGTGAAATTCGGCACAGATCTCACACGTTATACTGTTGTAGCTTATTTTGGTTCTCAGATACTGGCTGTAATCATAACTGACAGACTGTTGTAATGAACAATTGACGTGTTTTTCTGGTGGTAGAGAACTAATTTGGAATGATATTATTTAGGGGGCGTCACTCTGTAAAGTATTTATATATTTTTTTAATTTTATAGAGGACATGGCGCTCTGTTTATAAGACATTCGCAGCAATCCGTCATAAAACCGAGAGACACAATCACATTCATTTTTACTTAAGCACAACTAGCTGTTTCGGTCTGCAACGACAGTCATCAGGCCACCATTACAGAAGTTTCAAAATAAAAAAAAATACAGTATGTTTATAGTAACAGTACGCGATACCGTATGTTTTACAATAGTTATTGAAATGTAAAAATTATTACGAGTATAAAGAACTATATAAAGCTATATAAAATTGTCAAGGTTGTCGGTGTCCTAGGCGGTGGTTGTGAAGTGGTCTTCATGTTGTATGTAAATAATACTGGAATATCAAGTATAAATAAAAATTATTAAAAATGGAATAAAACTTGTGCATACAGTTGAACTGTGGTAGCAGTTGTCAGCTACGTGATGTAGAAGCAGGTGGAGTCTTATGATGTATCACGCCGAAATGGTTCATAAAGTTTACCCTAGAACATTCCACGAAGGCCCAGAGGAGCGGTATACCTATACTCGTTCTTTAACCTCGGCGCTAGGTGTGGGTGGATGGTCAACACCAGGCCTCGGCCACTTTACCCCCGGGAAAGACACGGTACCCATTGTGTAGGAAGCTGGATGGGCCCCAGGGCCGGTCTGGACAAGCGCGGAAAATTTCCCTCCCACCGGGATTAGATCACCGGGCCGTCCAGCTCGTGGCGAGTCGCTATGCCGACTGAGCTAGAAATGGTAGATAGGCAGTATAAAATATAAACGTATAGTGATATAATCTATATATCACTACACCTAGTAAGTTTTTTAAAGCTGGCCTGATGATTGAATTGCAGAACGAAACATATAGTCAGGCTTAGGTAAAAATAAATGTGATCATGATTGACGGATTTGTGACGGATTGTTTTGTCGTCGTCATATATCTTTCATGGAGTTGGGCCATTTGTTGACCCGTTCCGGTCTCACGTAACCGGAAGTCTCTTCAAAGGTCTACCATGTTTCCTTCTGCCAGGTGGGGAGTAGTATTTCATTACCTTGGGTAATCTATTTCGAGGCATTCTATTTACATGTTGCATCCAGCTTCTCTTGTATTCCAGTAATTTGTCCAAAATTTGTGTTATTTTTAAATCCTTTACAATTTGTGCGTTTGTTTGTCATCTGTCCAATTGTGTCCTGCTGTTCTTCTCATGTATTTCATCTCTGCTGCTGTTATTCTTCTGGCACGGATTGCTTTGAAGCTATAAAAATGAGTTATTTAGGCTATTGCTTACTGTAATGGCAGGTAGGCTAAGAGATAAGAGTTGGTAATTTAGTTCTAAATAATTGATAATTAAAAGTGAAGGCGTCGTTGGATATGTGTCGAAAATATTATCTAACGTGGAAATAAAAACACAGAGCCACACTAAAAAACGCCAATACATTTATGCTTTTAAAATTATTCAAGCCCGTCTGTAGACTTGATATTCACAGGCTTGCAATATGACCTTAAACTTGCAGATTCACAAATCGGCAAGTAACATAAACACAATAAAGTCAGCAATAAATTCTGTGTTCCGAAGTAACCACACATTTCTTGTCCACACTCTTAAGTTATTGAGATAAGTCAAAGAAATTAAGCAAGACTTCGTATTCAGTTTCGTATGTAGTTATATAAATGAAGTCTCGTGCCACTTGTGTAAAGTATTGTCCTCAATCCAGATTATTATAAATCCCTGAATTGTCAGGCAAGAGGATATTTAATATTCTGAAAAGTTTAAGTTGAAACTTGTTAATTATCCGTCTTATTTGTGTTTTGATAAAAGTAAAAAAAAAAAGTATTCGAAAATTATTGACGTACGAGCAGTTGCTAATCTAACCAGACTATTTTCACATAGCGTGATACATCAGAAACCGAGGAAACAGCAGTGTCGCTCTATATTTTTATTCGGCAGATTTTCGGTTCGTACCTTGGCCGTGTTTTACGTGGTATTTCTCAGTGGTTCCAGGAACATTCTGGCACCTTATATTGATTGGGCCAGTACTGCTCAATTTCAGTCTTTCTTAAATGATCATTCATAAATTATTAAACAAGTGCTCTTGATAGTCTGATAAAATTACACCGTACAATGAGCAAAACCGAAACAAAGTAGGAAATACCGAAGTATGTAAGTAGTGAACAGAATTTATACATATCGGAAGAAATTGTAGAAAATACGAGCAAATTTTATTTACTCCTTTATTTTAAGTATAGATTTTCATGAAACTCATAGTTGCTCAACTGCGTTACGGGGAGATTTCTGTACCTAATTTCACCCAGATCGGTCATGATATGTGGAAAGTACGAGTAGAAGTTCGTTTACTCCCTTGCGTAAACTAATATTATCACTGAGACGATTTTTACAAAACTCGTGGTTACATAATGAGTTACTGTGAAGAAATCCTGTACTGAGTTTCATGAAAATCTACACAAGAATTTGGTCTCCGGTACTAGATCACAGAGGAAGAAACATGGTCTTCACACTAGGCATAATTTTATACTTCGTAAATGTGTGGGGTTTAGGTCGCTTCAGGTTTTAGTGCGGAAATTTATTGGAAAACGCCCACATAACATGAAAATGGATATTACGGAGGCTTTTATAAAGTTGGGATATGGTTGGAACTAGTGATGATCATATCCGATGACGGGCTTTTTATTAGTGATATTGAAATTTCAGTCTGCTATGGCAGAATCAGTTACATAACACAGGAGTGAGACATACGTCAGTTTATTGACAGGAGACTAAATCTGTCGATTACAGACATACGCAGAACAAAACTAAATTGTGCAAATTAATGCTACATAGACTGAAATGTGGCCCATCTTTATGTATGCATCGCTGCTGGCACTACGTGTTTAGCTAGAGGAAATGCACGCGCTGTTTCTGCTAACCCAGAGTTATTGTATAATATGCACTGAGCAGTACTGCTGCTGGAGAATTTCTTACGTATTATACATGCATTTATTCTTCTGCCATAGAGTTAGGTATACAATATACAGGGTGTCCCAGGAGGAATGTGCCAGACTTCGGGAGGGTGTTCCTTATGTTAAAGTATACCGAAATAACCCAAAACACCTATATCCAAAGTTGAACGGTTACGGAGATAATGGCCAG
>Ga0123353_10008646_pt1 | contig 13935 bp, 9 predicted proteins | sample TergutLab28metaG_3_FD_92763 | JGI IMG/M metagenome (GOLD analysis project Ga0123353, IMG submission 92763) | Labiotermes labralis P3 segment gut microbial communities from Petit-Saut dam, French Guiana - Lab288 P3 | ecosystem: Host-associated > Arthropoda: Insects > Digestive system > Gut ... | reverse complement strand
ACCGTTGGGAGGTTGGTAGTTGTGCTGAGTCGCTCGTTGGAGGCCGATTCGATTTCGATGCATCAAATCCTTACCAACGATTCACTGATTGGGGCTTATGGTTTTGACTCCACCTCCCTCTTTTCGATGGTTTTGCCCAACACTTACGAGCTTTACTGGAACACTCCGCCCGAAAAAGTGTTGGAACGACTGCACAAAGAGTACCGGAATTGGTGGAGTGACGACCGGCAGAAAAAAGCGCAATCCATTGGCCTCACTCCTTTTCAGGTGGCTACCCTCGCCGCTATTGTGCAGGAAGAGACTAACTATCAACCCGAAATGGCCACCATAGCGGGCGTCTATATGAACCGTCTAAAAATGGGAATGCCCCTTCAGGCCGACCCCACCCTCAAGTTTGCGCTGCGCGACCCCACGATTCGCAGGGTGCTCAACAAAGACACACAAGTAGAGTCGCCCTACAATACCTATAAATACAAGGGACTACCTCCCGGCCCCATCTGCGTACCTTCCATCGCTACGTTGGAGGCCGTATTGAATTACCAAACGCACAACTACCTCTATTTTTGCGCCAGCCCCGATTTTAACGGTTCTCACCGTTTTGCCGCCAACTACTCCGACCACCTCCGCAACGCACGAGCCTACCAGCAGGCGCTAACCCAACGCGGCATCAAACGATAAAGTCTTTTTACAAGATACGGGCACCGGAACCGATGGCAACTTGTATCACGCGGAACTCGTGCCAGAACTTTTTGTTGTAGCGTTCGCAGCACTCTGTAACAAAATCATCCACAGCGTTGTCTTTGAGCAAATTGATAGTGCATCCGCCAAAGCCTCCGCCCATCATTCTGGCGCCCAATACGCCGTCGAAGTGGAAGGCTGCCTCTTGAAGCAAATCGAGTTCGGGGCAACTCACCTCGTACTTTTTGGATAGGCCGTCGTGGGAGGCGTACATCAGTTGGCCTACCCGCTCGTAATCGCCTCTCTCCAATGCGTTACATGTCTCCAACACCCTGTTGTTCTCTTCAACTACAAAGCTACAACGGTTATAGACCACGGGGGAGAGTTCTGAACGGTGCACTTCGAGCATCTCCATGGTGGCATCGCGTAATGAATCCACTTGAGGATAACTCTTTTGGAGATGCGCCACACCGGTTTCACATTCAGCCCTGCGTACATTGTATTCGCTTGAGGCGAGGGAGTGTTTGACTTGCGTATCCAACAGGATGATGGTAAGCCCAGATGGAGAAAAGGGTACATACTCGTACTCCAACGATCTGCAATCCAATCGAATGATTTTTCCCTCCGCGCCATGAAGCGAGATGAACTGATCCATGATTCCGCAACGGACGCCCACATAGTGGTGTTCGCACATCTGTCCCGCTTTGGCCAACTCCATTTTGTTTAACCCTAAGTGGAAGAGGTCGTTTAGTGCGGTTCCGGTTACGGAGGTGAAGGCTGCGGAGGAGGAGATGCCTGCGCCAACGGGAATATCGGAGGCCACTACCGCGTCAAATCCGCCGATGGCTGTGGCGTCAAATGTTCCTTTCTGTTGGCCAACTTTCTGCAACTCTTTAACTTCGCCAAAAACATATCGTGCCCATTGCAGTTCGGGCAACTGTTCCTGAAGAACGTCAAACGATACAGATTCGTTAAAATCAACCGCAAATACGTTGCACGTCTGCGTCCCGTTGGGGGCAATCATCATGTAAAATGACTTGTCAATGGCTCCGGGCATCACAAAACCGTTGTTGTAGTCGGTGTGTTCCCCAATGAGGTTAATCCGGCCAGGGGCGGCATAGAGCCTTCCCTCTGCGCCAAAGCGCTGCCTAAAACATTGTTTGATGTTATCTATCATATTGAAAAGAGATTAAATTTACCATGCCAAAGCGCTTGCCCCCAGAATGGCGGCGTCCGATTCGGGAAGAAGCGAGAAGATGACGGCTACTTTGTTTTTCCAGATACTCAGCAAATTTTCGTTCATATAGTGTTCAGTGGGTTTCTTGATCAAATCTCCCGCTTTGGTAAGCCCTCCAAAGAGGATGATGACTTGGGGCGCGCTAAAAGCGACAAAGTCGGCCAAAGATTCACCCAACTTCATTCCTGTGAATTCAAACACTTTCTTGGCCAATCCGTCTCCCTGAGAAGCGGCCACATAGACATCTTTGGAGGTGAGGGGGGCGTTGATGTCTCTGAGCGGGGAGCGTTGGTTAAACTGATCTTTGTCCATATTGGCTTCGAGGTACTCCCTTGCGGTTTTGGCAAGGCCAATGGCGGAGGCGTAGGCTTCGATACATCCTACTCTACCACAATTACATTGACGTCCGTTATAGCGTACAGCGGTGGTGTGGCCAAGCTCTCCGGCAAAACCGTCGTGCCCATACACTACCTGTCCGTTAATCACAATACCGCTTCCTACCCCCGTGCCTAAGGTGATCATAATAAAATTTTTCATCCCGATGGCTGCTCCGTAGGTCATCTCTCCCACAGCAGCAGCGTTGGCGTCGTTGGTGAGGGTGACAGGAAGTCCCAATTTTCCCGAGAGGATTTCGGTCACTTTGATCGTCTTGCGCCCGCCCCACGTCAGGTTGGGGGCGTGTTCGATGGTGCCTTCGTAATAGTTTCCGTTGGGAGCGCCAATGCCCACGCCTTTGATCTTTCCGGAGGTTTGGGTATCGGCAATAATCTTATTGATTGCCTTTGTGAGGTCGTCAAAATAGAGGTGTTCATCGGTATGTGCATCGGTTCTGATAATCAGAGGTTCACATATAACGGTGCCTTTCCGGTCAACGATTCCGATCTTGGTGGTTTGACCTCCAATGTCCACGCCTACTACATAGTCTTGTTCCATATCAGAGAGTTTATACAGGAATATCTTTATTTACGTTTTTGTGGCCGACTAAGGCGTAGAAGAGGAGGTAAACGAGTCCGATGACCACAACCCAATAGCTGACAAGGTAGCCTTTGCCGCCGCTGAGGTCAACGATGCCATTTTGGATCAGAGGCAAAATACCTCCACCGCAAACGAGCACCATGAAGATTCCGGATGCTTTTTCGATATATTTTCCTAAGCCGCGCACGGCAAGGTTAAAGATGCCGCCCCACATGACAGAGGTGCAGAGGCCGATCAGTACCAAAAGTGCTGCATTGATGGGCACATTGGCCAAACCGAATAATCCGTCTGAACCCGTTTTGAAGACCGGTAAATTTACCATATAGGTGGCGGGGGCAAACATGGCTGCAAGGGCAAGGACAATGCCTAATGTGGAGGTGAAAACCAACATCGCTTTTGCGGATACTTTACCAGCGATGGCCACCCCAACAAGACGACCGACAAGCATTAAAAACCAGAACGTTCCGGCAACGGAGCCTGCAATTGCCTCTGCGCCGCCAATACCTTTCAGTCCCAAAACATTCAGATCGGGATTTTGAAGCCATTTTTGTAAGATGTTGGGAATACCCACTTCTACACCCACATAGATAAAGATTCCGATGGCGCCCAATACAAAGTGACGGAAAGAGAGGGGCCCAAAAGGTGATTTTTCGGAAACTGCCTGAGCCGTTCTCTCTTTTTCGGGGATCGATGTGAGTGCAATCACTGCAAAGGCAAAGGCGAAGATGGCGAGCGCTGCATACATCAGAGGAAAGACGTTGCTGATTTGGGCCTTAGTGATGTCGGGAATCAAAATCCCGGTGAGGATGATCACGGTGGTACCGCAGAGGGAATTAAAGGAGCCTCCTACCTGAATCAGTTGGTTTCCGCGGTTACCGCCGCCACCTAAGTTGTTCAGCATGGGGTTGACCACGGTGTTGAGCAAACACATGGAGAAGCCGGCTACGAAGGCGCCAAGGAGATAGACCCCAAAGCTGCCGAACATTCCGGAGAGGGTTTGGATGCCCACCCCCACAAAGCCAACCGCAACGGCAATGAGCGCCGTCTTTTTGTAGCCGTGTTTTTGAAGCAGGTTCCCCGCCGGATAACCCATCACAGCGTAGGCAATAAAGTTGGCAAATACGCCAAGGGTTCCCATCCAATTGGCAACGTTAAATTGGGACTTCAAAATGTCTCCCATAGGGGAGGCTAAGTTGGTCACAAAGGAGATCATACCAAAGAGGAAGATCATCACAATGATGGGCAAAATGTAGCTTTGTTTAGTTTTATTCATGATTTTAAGGTTAAAAATTACGCGACAACACAGAACAAATACAAAAATGTTCAGCGTACAAATATAGAAGAAATTTATTTACTCCACACAATGGAGCAAAATTTTTTATAGAGAGGGGGCGCCGACAGGTGTCCGATGGGGTGTCCGAGTGGTGTCCGACGGGCGTCCGTCTCTCCTTTTGTTATCCTCCGCCAAGAATCTCCCGATGGAAATGTTCCCAATTGCCCATCACCTCGAGGGCTTTATTGTAGGCGGGGTCGTTCCATTCGTTGATGATTCGGACGTAGGCGCCGGAGTTGAAGAGGTTTCGTGCCACCAACGCTTTCAGTTGCACGCGAATCAGAGGCATAGAGGTCAGAAGCGCCTCTTCGTCCCGCGGCAACTCCTTGGTTTGGGCATACGCCACCAACTCTTCGATCACGTCATCCGGTATGAAGTACTCCTTGTTAAAGAGGTCGAATTGTTTGTATTTCTTTGATAGAGGGGCGCGTACTTTGTCAATATAGCGGGTCATAAAATCCGATACAATGCCCATCCGTACCATGCGTGACCAGTAAAGGGTGTAGCCGGTGGTGTCGTGGGGTACAAAGATGTCGGGCATAACGCCTCCTCCTCCATAAACGGTTCTTTTATTCACTAATGTAGTGTAACTCAAGGAGTCAAGGAAGTGGATGCTCTCTTTGGAGAAGTATTCGCCACGGGCGTAACGGTCAACGATGTCGCGGTAGTAGCCCTCTCTATCTCCTTTGGTATAAGGGGTTTGAATCACCCTGCCCGAAGGAGTGTGGTAACGCGCCACGGTCAAACGAATCTGGGAACCGTCATTTAAGGGAAGTATGCTCTGAACTAATCCTTTACCAAATGATCGCCTCCCAATGATGATGGCGCGATCCCAATCTTGGAGGGCACCGGCTAAAATCTCGCTGGCTGAGGCCGAGCCTTCGTCAATCAACACCACGACCGGTGTTTCGATAAAGAAGCCCATTCCCGAAGAACTATCATCCCGACGAGGCAGATGCGCCCCTTCGGTATAGACAATCAATTGCCCTTTCTTCAAAAACTGCTCGGTAATCTGGAGGGCGGTGCCTAAATATCCCCCCGAATTGCCCCGCAGGTCTAAAATCAACCCTTTGGGTCTCTGTTTTTTAAAGTTGTTGCTAATGGCGTCAATGAACTCGGTCATAGAGGAGAGTGCAAATCTGTTGAGGCGGATATAGGCTACATCGGGCAACGCTTCGTAAACGGCGTCGAGGCTGTTAATGGGAATTTTATCACGTGTAATTTCAAAGGATAACGGCTCATTAACCCCTTTTCGCACCACGGAAAGGCGCACTTTTGTCCCTTTGGGGCCGCGCAGCAGGGAGAAGACGCGCTCGTTGGTCAACCCTACGCCGGTAATGACAGTGTCATTTACCGCTACAATCCGATCGGCGGACGCCACCCCTACGGCTTCAGAAGGCCCGCCCACAATGGGGGCAATCACCACTAAGGTGTCCATGATGATGCTAAACTCAATCCCAATCCCCTCAAAGTTGCCCTCCAAAGGCTCGTTCATCTTTTGAACATCTTTGGCGGGGATGTAGGCGGAGTGAGGGTCAAGTTCTGAAATGGTGCGCACCACCATCTGCTCCACCACTTTGTTCATGTTTACCGTGTCCAAATAGAAGTTTTGCAGGTAATAGAGCGTCTGCCCCATTTTGTAGGAGTAACTCCCAAAATCTTGCGATAGAAGAGATTGGGCAACGAGCAACTGCGTAAATAGCATAAGGGCGGGTTTTACACCCGCCCTTATTTTTCTAAATATTCGCATCCATTTCATTTTTTAGGGCGACCAATTCGCTGATATCACCAAGTGTTGTTTTTTCCAAATTGGCTTTCAACTTCTTGACAGCCTTTAGGGTCGATTCGGCTTCGGTCTCCTTTACCTCTTTGGCCTCTACCTCTTTCTTCTCCTCTTCGTAGGTGCGGATGTGGGAGAGGTAAATCCGTTTTCCGGTTTTGTTGAACTCCAATACTTTGAATTCCAACTTGTCGTCAACTTTGGGCATAGTTCCGTCTTTCTTCACCATATTCTTTTGGGTGACAAAACCCTCTACGCCGTATGGCAATTGTACGGTAGCGCCTTTGTCCACCGGAGAGATAATGGTTCCTTCATAGATCGAACCGGGGGTAAAGACCGTCTCAAATACATCCCAAGGGTTCTCCTCAAGCTGTTTGTGGCCCAAACTCAGTCTTCGGTTGTCCTGATCCACTTCCAATACCACTACGTCTAAGGTCTCTCCGATAGAGGTAAATTCGGCGGGATGCTTCACCTTCTTGGTCCAAGAAAGATCGCTGATGTGAACCAAACCGTCAACGCCCTCTTCCAACTCTACAAATACACCAAAGTTGGTGAAATTCCGTACGGTAGAAGTGTGCTTGGAGCCAACGGGGTACTTTTCGGCGATGGTAGCCCACGGATCGGGTTTGAGTTGCTTGATACCGAGGGACATCTTACGTTCATCCTTATCTAAGGTGAGGATAATGGCATCTACCTCGTCTCCCACCTTTAAGAAGTCTTGTGCACTGCGCAGATGGAGCGACCACGACATTTCAGATACGTGTATCAACCCCTCTACGCCCGGTTGTATCTCTACAAAGGCGCCATAGTCGGCAATCACCACTACGCGCCCTTTAATAATATCGCCCATCTTGAGCTGCTCATCCAAAGCATCCCAGGGATGCGGAGTCAGCTGCTTCAGGCCGAGTGCAATGCGTTTTTTGGCATCATCAAAGTCCAAAATAACCACATTGATTTTCTGGTCTAACTGTACAATCTCTTCGGGATGGTTGATGCGTCCCCACGAGAGGTCGGTAATGTGAATCAAGCCGTCAACGCCACCCAGATCGATAAATACACCGTAGGTGGTGATGTTCTTCACGGTTCCCTCAAGAATCTGACCCTTTTCGAGTTTGCCGATAATGTCTGCCTTTTGGGCTTCTAACTCAGCTTCAATCAGGGTTTTATGAGAAACAACTACGTTGCGGAATTCGTGGTTGATCTTGACGATCTTAAACTCCATGGTCTTGTTGACAAAGACGTCGTAGTCTCGAATCGGCTTCACATCAATTTGTGAACCGGGTAAAAAGGCTTCAATTCCAAATACATCTACAATCATACCGCCCTTGGTGCGACATTTGATGTATCCTTTTACAATTTCGTCTTTTTCAAATGCTTCGTTCACGCGATCCCAAGAGCGCAATGAGCGAGCCATCTTGTGCGAGAGGAGCAACTGCCCTTTACGGTCTTCTGCATTCTCGACATACACTTCCACTTTGTCTCCGAGGGCTAAGTCGGGGTTGTAGCGGAATTCATTGATACTGATGATACCTTCGCTTTTGTAACCGATGTTTACCAGTACTTCGCGTTTGTTAAGAGCAACCACAACGCCCTCAACCACCTCGTTTTCTAAAACTTTGGAGAGGGTATTGTTGTACTGTAACTCTATGGCCTCTTTGTCTGCGTCATAAGGCGCATCTTTTTCAAAAGCATCCCAGTCGAACTGATCAACCGGAACTGAGGCGTTGCTTTTTTTCTGTTTGTTGATCGATTCCTGAATAGAAGTTTCGTCATCAATGTAGGAGTCGATACGTTCAGGTTTAGGCTCGAGGCCTTCAATTTGCTCTTCATTTTCGAGCATCTCTTTGTTTGTTTTGGTCATAATAACTTGTACGATTATGATTTAGAGGTTTGACATTATGTATAGTCCCTTTAGAACGGGCGTGCGAAGATAGGAATTTTTCTTGAATAGTTATCCGAAATCACTATATTTGTGCGCTAATCATGATAAAACCATAGAAAAAATTATGAATAAATCTAAAAATCAACGTACTTCATTTCCCGGAAATTTCTGGACCGTTATTGTGATGGAGTTTTTGGAAAGGGGCGCCTATTACAGTGTGCTCTCCGTCCTCTCCACTTTTCTTGTACTCAGCCATACAGACGGAGGACTTGGCTTCTCCAAAGAGGCCACCGGCGCCATCCTCGGCACCGTTCAACCGCTGCTCTATGTGTTGCCCATCTTAGCCGGCGCCCTTGCCGACCGCTATGGGTACCGGAAATTTTTGATGTTTGCCTTTGTCTTTATGGTGCTGGGATATGGCCTCTCCGGAACGGCAAGCAGTTACTATTTAATCTTTGGCACATTGATTATTATGGCTTTAGGTGCCGGGCTATTTAAACCGATTATTTCGGGAACCATTGCCCGTACCACCAACGAGCACAATTCGTCTCTGGGGTTCGGCATCTTTTACTGGACGGTAAATTTGGGCGCGTGCCTCTTTCCCCTCATCTTGGTGCCCTACCTTAAAAGTTTCTCCTACAGTTATATCTTCTATATGGCTTCGGGATTATCGGTGGTACTGTTACTCATCAACATCTTCGTCTATAAGGAACCGCCCCGCCCGCAAACCTCCAAGAAGATTACGCAGATTCTCTCCGAAATGGTTATGGTATTGAAAGATTGGAAGTTTCTCCTGATGATTGTGCTCTACTCCGGATTTTGGATTCTCTATTTTCAGATCTATGGAACGGTGCAGTGGTACCTCAAGTTCCACTTAGATATGGAGCCGGTGAACCGTACGGTGAATTCATTCCTGAGCCTTTTTGTCTCCAATCCAACGTGGGCATTTGACGTAGAGCATATTACCGCATTTACGGCGGGGGTGATTATTTGCCTGCAACTCTTTGTTTCTGTGTTGATAAAAAAGACAAAACCACTGCCTACCATGATTACAGGGCTTGGATTGGGTACGATAGGCTTTGCAATCTGGATGATTTCGTCCCATGCGTGGATCTTTATGCTTGGGTTGTTGATTTTTACCATCGGAGAGATGGTGGCGCAACCCAAATACCTCACCTACGTGGGGTTGATTGCACCGGCGGACAAGAAGGCCCTCTATATGGGCTATTCGTTTCTCTATGGCGTGATTGGAAGCGGGGTAGGGGGATTTATGGGCGCCCGTCTATATGTCTATTTTATAGACACTTTGAATCGCCCTCCGCTGCTGTGGCTTACAATGTGTTCGCTGGGGGTAGCGAGCATCGTGGGGTTATGGGCATACAACAAGTGGGTGGTGCCGGCTAAATAAATGTGGGTGCCGACGTGTTGTTTTGCTATATTTAAGAAACAATCTTTATTGAGCGTTAGAAACAATAGATCCCAATAATAGAATGACTGATAGAATATATTTAATTGATTTTATGATAGTTCTATTTATTATCAGTTATAAATTGTTTTGCATATCCGGTTATCAAATCATTACATTGCTCTCCGATTAGAACAGTATCATCACTCAATAACGACAAAAATAGTGCACCCATCGAGGCTTCTATTGGTTTGACATTGCTAACAAAAGGAGCGTAATTGATAGATAGCATAATGGAAATCATAATATTATAGTCATTAATATTTGGGCAAATCAAATTCCGGCCATCATTTAATACTTTAAAAGAAACATACTTGGATTTTTCAAGCGCCAATACCATCAATTGAACTTTTTCGTCTAAATTCATCTTACTCATGCACATTTCGCTTGTCAAAACATATTCAAAGAAATTAAGCCAGTGATTTTCCAATGACCAACCATCACCAACCGCTTTATATCTATTGGTCTTTAAATATTTTTGATATGTTGATATTAAAACCGATGCACAATCATCCCCTTCAAAGAGAGCCGCCGCCTCTTTATTATTCCAAATATGTTCGTTGAACTTTGCAACGGAAGGATAAAAAATATCACTGGAGGGATAGTAAATAATATACACCTGATTTTTATCTATGTGATCTATCAAAGCTTCCAACAATTTATACGTTTTCGATTTAGAAACGTCTCGATAAGGAATCGTTATATCCCATTCTTCAAAAAATTCTTTAATACTCTCGGGGTCATTTAATTCATTCGTGGAGCAAGAGCTACATACCATAATTATGGTTAATACACATAAAATTGACTTTTTCATAAGATTTAATTTTCAATGTTAATATAGTTGTCTATCATTCTGCCGATTTACCGGATGCATCCATAACGCGGCAAAGTTAAGAAAAGATTTCGAATAAACAATTAGATTGTGGCAAAATATTTTCAAATTTGTCAACTCATTAGATCACAACGGGTACTTCATCGAGGGCTTACCGCTAAATAAGCTCCCAAAAGAGGTGCATCCCTTCGCGTTTGGCGGCGTCCAAGGGGTAACTTATGTTGTGGGTGAGGTAGTTATAGGCTACCTCCGGAGGAAATCGGTTGTCCGTTTGAGCCGCGATGTTCTCGGCGATGGTTTCGGGGATATGCGCGACTCCGTAGGCAAGGGCATCTGAAAAGGTGTCGGCGAAATGGGGGGGGAGGGGTTTGTTGGCGACCCAGAGGGCAAAAACAAAAGGCTTGCCGCTCCACCGGATCCAGTGCTCGGCCAAATCATACACGTATGGATAGGTTCCTCCGTAGCGCAACGCTTTATCTCCAATGAGGACGACGCTTTCGGGGCGGGAGAGGGGTGTTGCGGCTTGCGGTGAGACGGAGTGCGGCGATGCGGTGGGTGATGCGACAGGTGATGTAGCGGGCGATGCGGCGGGTGATGTAGCAGGTGAAGTGGCGGATGATATGGCGTGGTGGGGTGTGGTTGCGGCTTGAGGTGAGACGGCGTGTGGTGATGCGGAGCGCGGCGATGCGGCGGGTGGTGTTGCGGGTGATACGGTAGGTGATGAAGCGGGTGGTGCGGCAGATGATGTGGCGGATGATATGGCGTGGTGGGGTGTGGTTACGGGCAGCGGAACGTAGTGAGGCGTGATGTGCCAATAGTCGAGGAGAAGGAGTTGGGCAAGGCGGACAGAAGTTTGCGATTCGCTGTCCAACGCTACTTCTTTGATTTGGTCAACAGGTACTTGGCTGCACAACAGTACGCTGGCTACAGCCGATACTGCTCCAATGCAATGGTTCCCGATGATTTCGTACCATGGGAGCGCAGGGACAGCAGCCACCGGAACAATGGCAATGTCGCACAGGTCGTTTTGCAACTGATGCGCTGCTTGGGCGGGAGTGGCATACCCTAACTCGATGGAAGAGGCTGACATTTTTTGTTTTAACCCATATACAAAGGGCGTTGTGTTGAGGTATGGGATGGCGGTAACGCGAATCATGTTGGACGGTATCAATATCTATATCAATATCTATACCTGTATCTACGCAGGTGTTACGCTCTTCCCTTTTCTGAACAGCCACATTCCCAAGAAAGTAAAGAGTCCGTTCATAATGAGAATGGTGAAGCCCAATCCAAAGTGAAACCATTGGGTTAACGCCAGGTCCAACAGGTAACACAGCAGAGGCGAGGCAATGGCTACGTAGGGCATAAACCGATCCCTCACCTGATATTTGGTCAATATCCCAAAGAAGAAGAAACCCAACAGAGGCCCGTAGGTATAGGAGGCCAATTTATAGACAAGGTCTATCACGGTATCGTTATTCACGAAGAAGAGCACAACAATCAACATAAAGAAAAGGAGGGCAAAGGCGGCATGAGCCACTTTTCGTATGTTCAGTTTCCGCTCCTGAGATAAGTTCGTCCTCTTGTTAAAGCCCATAAAGTCTATACAGAACGAAGTGGTTAAAGAGGTAAGGGCGCCTCCGGCACTGGGGTAGGAGGCCGATATTAAACCAATGATAAAGAAGAGTCCGGCCCCTATCCCCAAATATTGTCCGGCAATGGTGGGAAAGAGTTTATCTGTCTGCGCTTTGGTAAATACACCCATCGCATCTGCCAAGCCAATACCCTCCATACCGCCCAAGTGCGATTGTACATAAATGGCCAGTACCGCTCCCAACGTGAGGAAAAAGATGTTGACCAATACGATGGTGAGAGAGGTTGTATAGATGTTTTTTTGGGCGTCTTTTAGCGTTTTGCAGGTGAGGTTCTTCTGCATCATCTCCTGATCCAATCCCGTCATGGCAAGAGAGATGAAGGCCCCAGCAATGAGTTGTTTAATTACGTTGGTGGGACTGCTCCACCTCCAGTCAAACCAATTTGAATAGTCGGATGAAGAGACGGCGCCCACCATTTTGCCCAAACTCCAATCCATCTCCCTGCATACAAAGAAGAGCGTCAGGAATATAGCCAACAGCATAAATGTGGTTTGCAACACATCTGTCCAAATGATCGTTTTTACCCCTCCCTTAAAGGTGTAGAGGAAGATAAGAAACATGAAAATAAAGGCGACCATCCAAAATGGCACCGATCCGGAGGGCAAAAATGCGTGCAATACCAACACCACCACAAAGATACGCACCGCAGCGCCCAAAATACGGGAGACCATAAAGACCACCGCCCCCGTCCGGTAGGTAAAGAATCCGAACCGGTGTTCAAGGTAGGTGTAGATGGAGGTGAGGCTCATCTTGTAGTAGAGCGGCAACAACACCTGCGCAATCACAGCGTATCCAATAACAAAGCCCAGCACCAACGGCATATAGTAGAACGCCTGATTAAGCACATTTCCTGGAACCGAAATAAAGGTGACCCCCGAAATAGAGGTGCCGACCATTCCGTAAGCAACTATGAACCAAGGAGATTTTTTGTTGCCCAAAAAGTAGGAACCGGTGTCGCTCTTGCGGGAGGTGAGCCACGAGATAAAGAAGAGGAGGGCCGTGTAGAGGGTGAAGGCGGTTAAGAGGAGGGGGAGGGGAAATGCAGTCATTTGGGGTTTGTTTTAGTATCCTGACTTACGTCTATTACAATCTTTGCAGAGCATTTGGCAATTGTCAGTGTTGGTTTTACCTCCTGCGTGCCAAGGGGTTATATGGTCGGCTTCCATTTGGTTGATTTCAAAATGTTGATTGCAAATCGAGCAAGTACCATTTTGCCGTTCATAAACTTCACGTTTCATCGTGTAAGTAAAAGTGCGAATGTTTAAATGTTTTTCTTGTCCCGAAAGTAAATATTCGTAAATGCCCGATTTTTTGGTTACATCATCGTCCATCATTAAGCGTTTGATTTCAGTTTCCAATTCGGTTGCATTTAGAGATTGATATTTGAACAGCTTGTAATATACGCCCCAAGGCAACCCTTTCATTTCACGACGTTTTACTGTAAAAAGAGTTTCTATCCAATGAATTACATCTTGGAAGTACTGCCAAAGTTCACTTGCGTTACTGTCGTGTTGGTGGACAGCCATATAGTCTTTGATTTTACCACCCGAAATCCAATCAAGCGCAGTTTCTAAAATCTCCTGTCGAATTGGCGAGCCATTGATATAATCTTTTGCCATCAAATAGGCGGCGCAGTTATTTTTTGAAAAATATAATTTTGCATCGCTCAACCAACTGCCAGTATAAACAGCGTTACGCAACTCTTGTTCGGTAAGTTTTTCGCCTGCAATGTTTATGATTTTGAACCAATCAAGTTTTTCGTCTTCTGTGCCTTCGCAAAAATAAATCATCAGTTTGTAGTTGAGAAATGCCTCTACTTTACTTGGCAATGAAGATTTGAGATTGTGAAAGGATAAAGGGTTTCCTGCAAAAAAAACTGCAAAATTATTTCCCCAAAACTCACAGATGCTAATAGTGCGCTGTTGTCCATCAAGAACTTCAAATGTTCCATCTTCATTTTTAACCCAATACATTACATTTAATGGAAAGTCTTTACGAATTGTATCCATTACTGCATTTCGTTTCTTTTCATCATATACAAATTCTCTTTGATATTTTGGTCTTATGTTTAGTTTGCCATTATATCCAGTTACCCCTT
>Ga0123353_10008645_pt1 | contig 13935 bp, 3 predicted proteins | sample TergutLab28metaG_3_FD_92763 | JGI IMG/M metagenome (GOLD analysis project Ga0123353, IMG submission 92763) | Labiotermes labralis P3 segment gut microbial communities from Petit-Saut dam, French Guiana - Lab288 P3 | ecosystem: Host-associated > Arthropoda: Insects > Digestive system > Gut ... | reverse complement strand
TGTAATATGTGTATTGATGTGTTTACTTTTGATGCCGGACTGCTGGCTAGATGTCAGTGTTCGGAAGGTCCTGCGACCGGCTATCTCGACACAGGTTTTCTTTCTTGGTTTCCCTGTGTCTTTAAAGCAAATGCTGAGATGGTTCCCAATGTCCAAGTTGCCACTACATGCTTCTCATGTATCCCTTCCGATGTAAATTTAAATTTAGTAGTACAGCTTCAAGTTCTTGTATATGTGTTAAAGACGACTGCCACCGGGTGAAAACCCAATCGCAGTTAAATAAATATTATTATTATTATTATATTATTATAATATGGTTGTAACCCTGGCTAAATGCATGCCGCATCCTTTCGCGTAATAAACACGGTCATAAACTTAATACCAGTAACCTTGCAGTCCACACCCTCACAATGTACCAGTGTATTGTACACAAGCGAAATTCTTTTACTGGAAGTCCTAAATTTTACTTTATTCTTCCCAATGTCATTTTGCGTGTCACTCCGCCGAGCATATTTTTGATCTGGCTTCGAACCAGGATCATCGGTAACAGAGTCTTATGTAAATTAAAATCGTCATAGAGTATGAAGTACCCTACGTAAGCATTCATGTGTTCAGGTTAGGGTAAGAACTGGTAGATTATCAGTATCTGTTCACCGGACTGTACATCGTTGCGTCACATAAGACCCTAATCCTCGTCATATTCACCGTTGTGAATAGCTCAGGTCTCATATATAAACACAGTCTGTCCTCGTACCACAGTGATGCATGGTTTGGTATGCTGAGAGATGAAGAACTGTATTTTACTGGACTGCAACATGTAAAACGTTGAGAAATGTTGCATTACATCTAGCACCGGCATAGAAGACGGCTTTCCATCTTCATTTTCCAAGCATCTCATCTCTTTGAACCCTAAACGAACCCACGTCACGTGTTGTAAATGAGAATTTCAGTTACAGAAGGAGGAAAATGTATTTCAGGAGCGTTATTTGTTTATGCAGAATTATTTTTTCAGCTCTGGGAAGGTGGGAGGAGGGCTTGTACTTAGTAAATCTGTTGACAGGACAGGTTATCTTCAGAATAAGGAAGTGGTACAGGAAACACCACATGTTTCGAATCCAGCTACTGGATTCTGGACAGTGCCTTGTTACTGCCACGGCTTTATAGTGTTGCATAACAAAATTAGCAGTGGGTGCTCTTTAACAAGAATGGCCATTGGGGTTCGATTACCGGCAGGGGCTGAAATTTTTTATTTTATCACAGCCTTCGTGGACCAGGAGAGCTCGGTCGTTATAGCGACTCGCTACGGGCTGGACGGTCCGGGGATCGAATCTGAGTGGGGGTGAGATTTTCGGCACCCGACCAGACTGACCCTGTGTCCCACACAGCCTCCTCTACAATGGATACCGGTCATTCCCGGCGGTAAAACGGCCGGAGCATTGCCACCTTACCTAGCGCCGAGGTTAAAGAAAGAATAGGACTGTACCTGTACTCCGCCTTTGGGCCTTCGTGGCAGGTTATTGGGTGAACTTTAGCTTTTTAGGCGCGTTCACTAAATTTCGAAAAGCGCCTATTAGCTGTCCTTCCATCCGTCCGCTTGAAACAACTCGGTTCCCACTGGACGCTTTTCGTGAAATTTTATATTTTAATATTTTTCGAAAGTCAATGGAGAAAATACAAGTTTCATTAAAATCGTACAAGAATAACAAGTTATTCACATGAGGACCAATATATATTTATCGTCATATCTCGCTCAGTTCTTCTTAGAATAAAAAATATCTCAGACAAGAATTTTAGAGAAAAATCAAAACACACGTTTTATATTAACCCTTATCCTGCTAACTTGGAGAATATGGTGAGCTCCAAATAATGCCGGCAGATGGCAGATGGGATTTAACTTGGCGTTTAAAGGGTTAAGTAACTTTTCTCCAAAAATAATGCCGATTATGAGATAAAGTGCAAAAAAAATATTGTAGACCCGTACAAGCCACAGATGACAATATGGCGCATGCTTATTGCATTCTGGATACCTATGGCTACAAACACACGCTTAGAATATGTAGTGCTTATTGCTTTCCCACTGCAACAATGGTTGGAGGAACGCTTCTCATTATTACTTTATAGGGCCTACGTACATTGTTTCTCTTCTTAATTTAACTTTCTCATCACAGTTCCCAGCCCGGCTTTGGGACTCATCCAGCCATCTGTCTAATGAGAACCGTTGGTTCTAGCCCTGGGTTATGAAATGATTGAAGTTGGGCTGTGATTTCCGAATCTTAGGTTTTCTGAACTCTTTCATATGACGGACTTCTTTTTGAAGAACTCATAGTTACGCAGCTAGTTAAAAATGTTTTTTTTTCTCTTTTTATAGAAGCAAAACTTGTAGTACCGTTTTCACAAGAGCCCATAATTTGGATCTATCCTGATTGAGATAAATTCAGTGCACACCATTACGTCCTATTTAAGATACATTCGATTATTACCCTCCGATCTTGGCCTGTGTCTGCCAAGTGGTCTTTTCCCTTCGGGTTTTCTGGCTTAGAATTTTGTATGTACTTCTGATTTCACCCATGCTTGTTGCGTGCGCTGCTCGTCAGTCTGTCAAAATGCCTAAATACGTGTATGTAACTCTCAAAACGTGTTTTCTGAAACTAATTTAAAATTCTTCTTATGTCTAGTATGAACAATTTCAAAAACTGAAACATTTATTTTATTAATTTCTGTCATATTTATATTAGTTTAAATTTTTATTTCAAAATGAAGATACATAATAGAATGCAGGATGTACCTTATTTCTTCATTATTTTATAGAATTTTATCTATCCATTTTCATTGAAATCATCCTGCAGTTTTATTCGGTTAATAATAAAGGATTTTGACTTCATATCCGGTCGCAGTTACAGGTAACCACTGGACCACTGAAGCTAAACACAAAAACCACTTCACAGTACAAAAAGCACCGTGTTACGTATTTAATTTTCTGCTACTGAGATAAGCCAATGAAATTCCACCGCTGTCAGAGTTTAACCACTTTCTCTGTCGCTAGCCTATTTGTAGTAGTTTTAACAATTTTTACTCTTTGCTGCTATAGACTCTGAAAGTCTGTCATTTTGTTCATATTTCTTTGCTGTTCCGAAATATGTGAGCGGTCTGTATGATTATTAGACTTCGGGGTGAGCAGTCGAGGAATCGTGTTTTGATTCCCGACTGGGGCAACATATTTTTGTTCTCCACGACATGCAGACCGAATGTGGGCCCCACCCAGCCTCTGTTCATTGGGTGCCACTGAGCTCCGTCAGTGATAAAGCAACCGGGGCCGTGAAGCTGATCACTCACCCCCGTCTAGTGTCGACATTAATATGAGTGGAGCTGAACCCCCACGCCCACACGCTTTCATGTCATTCACAGGGAGAAGTTTACTGTTACATCGCTTCATCTGATACATTTTAATTATTTTAAGCAGGGGTGCATAAATTCTGAGCGTCATGTCGCTGTGGCTGCTGCATTTTGAACGTTGGTTCCTAATATTTGTAGATCCTCAGAGTGAGACTTGCTGTTTTTCACCTTTCTGGCACCTGCAATTTTGAGATGTCTTCCAGATTTTTGGAAAATTTGTGCACCCCTGCGCTTTTGTTTTTAGGTTTATTACTATGCGCTTATTTGTTTGTTCATTCATTTGTGTTTTTTTCGACGCTGAGATTATACAGAATGGCCCAAAAGTCGTCTGGCACGGCCCTTGTGTTTTAAACACAGAGTATCAAGTGAGTGTTGCGTCATTCTGTATAACGTCGAATGATACTAGTAGGTGCTTAGTACATAATTAATGAGTTATGAGGGATGTGGAAGGAAGCGTACATTGCCAAATTGAAGGCAGGATTATTGTCCGTATATTTGCCTAGAGCAACTAAAGAGTATCTCGCGAAGCCTACAGCAGTTTAGCCTATTTCTTGGAGGAAATTTGAAACCGTGGTTCCGGAATACGATGCAGGGACGCCAAAGGCAGTTCACGACCCTCGGTCCTTTTTCTATACACAGTACTTGTATTTTAATTGACAAGAAGGGTTGCTTGGTCAGACCAAACGAACGGAATTCCTGTGCACTGAGTGACACTGAACTTGTACTGTACCTGTAGCCGCATTTATTTGCGTGTCAGGTACGAGTCCTTTTTTTGTGAACCGCGGGTTGTGCGTTGCTGGTGTGAGATGTTGCATGTGGCTTGCAGGTTTCATTCAGAAGAGGAATTCTTAGATCGATATGTGAACATGTTGCCAACGCCAATCGGACAGGAAAAACTACTACTGCTGCTACTACTACTACTACTACTACTACCACCACCACTACTACTACTACTACTGATGCCACTACTACTACTACAACTACAACTACAACTACCACCACCACTACTACTACTACTACTACTACAACTACCACCACCACCACCACTACTACTACCACCACCACCACTACTACTACCACCACCACCACCACCACTACTACTACTACTACTACTACTACCACTACTACTACTACCACCGCCACCACCACTACCACTACTAATACTAATACTACTACTACCACCACCACTAATACTACTACTACCACTACTACTACTACTACTACTACCACTACTGCTACTACAACCACCACCACCACCACTACTACTACCACCACCACTACTACTGCTACTACAACCACCACCACCACTACTACTACTACCACTACTACTACTACTGCTACTGCTGCTGCTGCTGAAAGAGCAATGCAGTAGATAGTCATTACAAATGTACAAGTATTTTCCTTCTCAGAAGTTTTGACGTCAATGTATGGAAACTCCAAACGGAACTGCAGTGTGGCGATATAGTACCCGATGGGTGTGACCATAATTGGCAAATGCGTTTTTTCCTCTTTTGATTCGTCTGAATAGACGCAACTCTGTTGCTGGAGATGCTGTCAAAGCTGATGATGACACAACATGTACGACAATGTACGTCACAGTCTTTTGTGCGCTTTTTCATATGTTGGCCAACTAAAAAAATTTCCAGGAAAAATTGTAGATCGCATGCAGACTTAAGCTGTACGTTATGTTATGTACAAATTTGGATGTACAACTTGCAATTTTTTTTTGTAAATCCATAAAACTGCATTTTGAAATTCATTCCAATGTAGATAGCATTACGCGGACGCATGCCGAAATTAAATATCAGATATGCCGTTGTGAATACACCCACGATGTCACGTCCGTTCAGTAGTTACGGATATGGACACACTTTCCCAGGTATACGTTTATTTTATACACTAAGTGCAGGCAGTGCATAAAATGCACTTTATTTTTTATTTTATTCAGTTAGTAAAATATGTTGTTTTACAGTACCAGTGGATTGTGTTGAATTCTGTCGGTCCACCATTGAAACAGAGTTTTGTGTGGAAGGTATATTGTAGATCAGGGCAGCTGGAATTCCTGTAGCCCGCTGTCATTTCTCCCCCATTCTCTATTCAAAGTTGAATGTGTTATAGTATTGTGGCGCGTTTCGAAACCTGTTGCAAATAGTATCTTTATGATGTTGCTGTAACATTTCGTATGTTAGTTTGGAGTGCGTTCTATTGACTGGCAAAATCATTGTGAAGTACTGTTTCGCCCATCTGAATGTACGGAAATGACCTAAATAACTGACTGACGCCCAAGCGTCTGTTTGGTAAAATTGTATTTGGCCTTACGCTTTACAGTCTTTTTCATGCTGTTCTGTCTGAGCGTTTGCATTCTGTTAACGTATTTGGGATATGTGTTAGGCTGCTCTGCGTTGAAATAAATTTATTCGGTAGAGACAATTTCGGTGTAGTTCAGCTGATGAAAGTTAGGTTACAATACGTAGTGTTGGTCCCAGAATAGCTTATGAGTTGAGTTCGCTGACATGCGCACTGGTTTCTGTCTGAATTAGATTCGTGTATGTTATTTTACTTTACCTGTTGCCGTATACAGTATTGGGGTGCTTTTGTAGGATAAGTAGTAGCGATTAGGGTAGGTTGATTTAGTTATAAGTCGTGAAGGGGGACGCGGTGGCGCAGTTGGGCGAGGCATTGCACTACAAGCTGGAAGGTCGCGGGTTCGATTCCCGTTGGTGTCATTGGAGTGTTTCATTGCCATAATCCTTCCGGCCGCACTATGGCCCTGAGGTTGACGCAGCTTCTAACAAATGAGTATCAGAAGTATTTCCTGGGGGGGGGGGGTGAAGACGGCCGTGGCCTAGGGCTGACAACCTTACAACCTTCACGTGCTGATTGTCTTGATATCTGGGAGCCTCAACCTCGTGGAACCCCCAGGGCCTGTCCAATGTACTAGTTCTCGTGACTTGATGTGTTGATGTCGTTGTGGCAGTCGTTTCCGTAAATACGTCCGTGATCTTCTTCTCGCGAAACCCTGTGTTCTGCTTTGACCCGGATCTAGATCATTACTGTTACGCAAGATTTTTTTTTTGTTTATGTACATCAGAAATAAGCGCTAGGTCTTGTACACTCGTAACTGATCGTAATTTGCTTCTACGGTTACGTTCTACTGACGAGGGGAAATCCATTGGAACATAAAAACACACAGATTCGCGAGTGTTTCAGTAACGTACAGTACATGCTGTAGCTAGCACAAGAATCTGCTGCAGAAGGGAAGGGAAGTACATTGCATTTGCGGCGCCCATGTGTTCAGTTTGCCAGTATACTGACTTGGAGATCGTCTCTCTTTTACAGAATACCCATGCGCTCTTTGCAAGATGTGAACCATTGAAACGTACAGACGTAAGAGAGAGGTCGTTACTGTTTTTTTTTTTACACGATTGCCTTCCCTGTATATTTATATTCGAAAATAGTGAATTTCGATTGAGCTTGGAGGTTTCAACAAAAACAACTGTGGGGACGAGTTCAGATTTGTTGTGTATATTTACTGTATAACCCTACTTTAGACATCCGAGTAGATCGTTATTAGATTCTAAAAGAAACTGCTTATCTTAAAAAAAACTGTGGTAAAAACCAGATCTATCGAGATCTGTAACAAAGACTGGTCGTGCGAGATATGGCGCCCCTTAGTCTGGTACATAGATTTTTATGTTTTAGAGATAATCGCAGCCGTCATATTCGGGGTAGAAGTTTTTCCCTGAACATGAGAACAGCGGAGTCATCCGTAACGTTGGTAGGCCTGCCTGTACCAGAGCAAACAGCACGCCCCATACGACTGTGGAATTAGTAGGCTATTTATCGCCGCGACGCTTTGCCATGATCAACGACTTTCATTTAAACCACGCTGTTCGCTGTTTGAATATGTAACAAAATAGGGTGAAAATAACGCTTTTATGCATTAAGATCAGTAGGAGTAAGTATTATCGAAATTACAACCAAATGTCGAAACGGGGTTCAGGAATAATGCCTTCTGTCAGAAGAACGCCATCCAGTCCGAAAGAACCGTCAACATATCTGAATATTTTGTACTTGTACGTCTGGAGACACTACTCCAGGTCCCCTCCCCCGCACTGCTTGGTCTGCGGAGGCGTTATCAGATTGCGACTGACATATATACTGCGAATAGCCAGTAACACTGAATTTGTATTACAATAATGATTTTATATCTAAAGTAAATGAACTTAAGGCGTATTTGTTAAATTTTCGTAAACTCTGTTGGAAAATAACAAACTCCGGAGTCCTTTCTGAGAAGCTAACAAGTCTTCCTCTAGTGAAGTTACCTGAAAGTTACGGAACCCGCAGTTTATTACCGTATTCACAAAAAACACGCGACGTTTTAATCGAAATGAATCGATCCCACACCCCGTGTACTATTAAGTTCCGTTTTGATGCTAAGGTTCCATCTCCTCCTAGGTATTTCAAGCTGTCTGTTTTTTTTTTTTTACGTTTTCTGATAAAAGTATTTTACGCATTTTTCTTCACTGCACTCGATACACCGTTGTTAACGCCTAATTTGATTATTTTATCTAGTACTTTGTTTCGTCGTTGCACTTACGCCTCTTTCAGACTATTAACCGGTGGAACTTTCCTCGCATTTCTCTTCTGTCTTCGGTGTCAGACTTTTTTTTCATCCGAAAGCAACAGTCTCCCAGTGAATATAATTGTGTGTGTGTGTGTGTGGGAGGGGGGTGGGGGGTGGGGGGTGGATGGACAAATCTCTCCCGTAACACAGAGACACAGACGAATTTATGTCCCCCTTTCCTTGTTGCAGCAACGTACTGAAGCTTGCGAACACCGCTTGGGCGACGTGAACATATCGACACATTTATCTTTTCGTTTATTCTTAGTTCGTGAAATTTTGGGTGCTCACAGCGGTTTTGATTAAGATTCCAGTCAATTGAGGTATAAGCCGTGTTAATTGGCATGATGGTACCAGGGTGTTGGGGGATCGACTTTCGGGGTAGTATAAGAAGTCTTGGATTGTCCTGAAGATAGAGACATGAAGCTCCTTCGAAACATTCCTGCGTTGGTGGACTGCCCTGAATATTAAATCAGTAAGTGCCCTGATTATTTTGACATCTTGGATAAGTAGGGAAGATTCAAGTCTTCTGGGATAGTACACTGTGTCGACTGGTAAGTAATTGCAGAAGTTTGGAGTGATCGTAATGCCTTCATCTGCAGGATCGGGGAGCCCAAGAAGACTGTTCTTGGACTGCTTGTCCCGTAAGATGAAAGCAGTACCATCATTCGAAACGGTGGTCAACATTGCAACGTTGCAACATCATAGAATACTGGAATCTTCACTGACACTGCCAAGAGAACGTCATATCTTGCCTTGGTAAGAGCTGTTTAGCACTTTCGGATGTTTATGTAAGGCCTTTTGACATATGAGGTACGCGGAGTGTGTATGAACTTGGCAGTTCCGACAAGCTGGAAGTCCAGCACCAGTGGTCATAGGCAGTTTTTTCTGGTTAGCCTTTCAAGTGTCATCAAGTTACAAGAAATTTTATTATCTCCTGGGATACATCGAGGTCCCCCACGTGCTGCCTTCCATTCAGGCCTTTCGAATACATTTTTACGCATTCCTCGTAGCTCCTATGCCTGCTACATTTCTTGCCCATCTCGAATCCTGTTGGGTTTGCTCTATTAATCAGAATTTGGCTGTGTTTGGTGAAGTACAGGGTCATTGTATTATCTGAGAAATCGCTTCATTCTTCGCTCAGATCATTCCCTGTGACGGCAGGACCCGCAGCGATCGCCGTTGTTCCAACTTGCCATGAGTCGGGTTCTTCGTGTTTTGGTGTACTGTACTGCATTTACCCTTCTCGGGCTGGCACCGCCTTAGCTAATGCTTATGTTGAACCAGGCAGGGAGGTGTGCGTGTTCCGAAGAAGCTGGGGTCTACCGTCGGTAGCGTAGCTACTGGTAGGTTTACCCAAGTTGGACAGGTCTCATCAGAGGAGCCAGGCAGTGTCCTACAGCGAGGGGTTTGGGAGGGCCCATCATGTGTTTGTCAACCTATGTAGACGAGCACACCCCAAAATCAAACCATGGCTCTCCAGTTGGGGGGGGGGGGGCGTGCGGCTGACAAAAACCTTCTGTAAAAAAAGATGAGAATCCCAAAATGGAAACCAGAGCCGAACTTAAAGGGATTCAATGCTGAAGAAGAAGAAGATCTGCAATTAATATTGTGTGTTTACTCATCATATTTAAGGAATGTGCTGGGGTTTTCTTCGACTCGTAGACATGCTTCGCAAACAGACTATTTAATGCACGTCGAAGTTCACTAAGTTGTCGGGCCAACGGGAAGTGACTAGCCACAGGTGTCAAATAAAGCAGTGTCATTGTAGAACAACTTCCCGTTTGTAGAAGTGTGTATACTGTACATGTACGTTGTGTTTGTTTTGTCGACAGAAGACAGTAACCATGAAGGAAACTGGACAGAAAGGACGAAGACAATGGAGGAGTGAAAGAGGCAGATAAATAATCTCGGCTTGGCCTGGGTGCAGTCTGTCGGCGGTGCTTGGTGGGAGAGGAAGTTGCCAAGAGGAGGCGAGTGTCAACCGCATTGCAACCTGGCAAGTAGGCCCATCTATGACGACTGTATTGTGTTAGGTTTTAAGGTTGCTGTTTGATTTTGGAAATGGTACGTCGGTGATTCAAGCTGCGGAAGCAGTTCGATCTTACTTCCCTGTGGTAAATGGTGCGTCAGCCGCTTGTATTTAATGCCGCATTGGAATGCGTGACCTTGTTGGAACTGGGGCTCCTAGAGGGCCGCCCGAACTCCACGTTGTTGTCTAAGCGTGTCAGGATTGACAGTAGTGGTGTTAAATGTAACTTGTGTTATTTGAAATGTATGTTCGTGATTTGGAAATATTTTGTGTCCGATTTTAGAGGGCGATGTGTCCGTTTGCTCAAAATCTGAATTTATAAACTTATATCAAGTTCTAGCAACTGAGACGAGGTTAAATGAAACGGACAAATGATGATGACGATGACAATGACGACGATTTTGATGATGACACAAAAATCACCCATCATCGGTAGCGTTAACAGAGAAGGAATATCACATTAATGGGGAGTTTCTTAATATACAGTCATATTTCTCAAATTTTAAAATTATAGTTAGCTATTAAGAATGGAAGATTCATTGTTTTCAAATACCAGTAGTTCTATATCAATGATTCCAGGTGTGTGCTCCTGTTACCAGGCGATCCGTAGATTCATTTATGTAATGACTGCTTTGAAGTTTACTCCTTTTTAATGAAAGGAATAATGTTTTGTTAAAAATAATCGCGGAACTTCTTTAAATAGCGATGTGTTTATTTCGTATGACCAATACCTAATTAAGAAACCCCCTGTACCCACGAAGGGCGTGACAATCTGTTTAATTAAAGTCAAATGATGCATTGCTACATTCGTAGCTATCTGAACTCGGTTCTGAGATATAATTTTTTTAATTTTGGATACCTATCTTCCGGACATCTATGCTTATGTCAGCAAGGGTGTCAGAATCCTTGGTTATTTTTCGATGCCAGAATGGGTCCGCGAGCGGTAAGTTAGGAAACACTGATCTATATTAATGTGACTGGGCAGTGATGGTGATACCTAATACGTATAACACAGTGCTCTTGTTTATAAAAGTAAGAAAGTGTGATTTAGCCGTACAAAATGAAACAAAATTTCCCAGGATTACGGTGTTATGGGATTGACGTGCGTTATTGAGTAGATGGAGATCGACGTTTCGGCGTAATCTGCTGCATCAGTCTTCTGTCTTGAAACGACAGTGCCAGTCCACCAAAATACGCTCTCACATCCCAGAAGACTGCTGTAATGGCTACAAATTTCGCAAATGGACTTAGCGTCTGTGAGACAAGGAAGAAGTACTAATGTTTTCATATGTTGTGATATCCACATTACACAGTAGAGGGTTTCTCACAACGCAACTTACGCGAACTGTCTGTAAAGGGTAACACTCAGGCAGTTCACATGCACATGAGGCTGACTTTGAAGTCGTTTTAAAATATTTTATAAAGAGAGGAAACACGTAACTAAGTGAACTTAACCTATTTTTGCTGGACACAAGTAGCCTTCATATAATGAAAAGAATATTTTATAAAGAGATTTTATAAAGAATATTTATAAAGAATATTTTATAAAGAGAGGAAACACGTAACTAAGTGAACTTAACCTGTTCTTGCTGGACACAAGTAGCCTCCATATAATGAAACTAATATTTTTTATCCTGTTATTATTAATGCATAAGTTGGCTTCTAAAGTGCAGCTCCTGGAGCTTGTCTAGCTGGCCACCCGTCACGTAATAGTTTAAAACGATTGACATAATTAGGAATTCAGAACGAAGTTAGTTTCTAACTGTAAGGAAAGTAAGTAGATCCAAGATATTACGAAAGGAAGTGCTGATAGACTGTTTGAGCCTAAGAGAGCTGAAGTTAATGTAAGGATGGAGAAAGTTACTTAATGACAACCTTCATAATTCGTACACTTCACTAAATATTGTAAGGGTGAGGGAATTAAGGATTAGGTGGGTGGGGCTTGAGTCAACGTGGAGAGGCGTGATAAATGAAATGTAGAGAATATTCACTCGGAGTACCTGAAGGGGTAATGGTTTGGGCGACGTTATTGTACAGGTAAATGACAAAGTTTTCCCTGTCCACGCCATGAAGGTATATAGGGGAGTAGAGGTATAGTACCACTAATTCTTAACCTTGACACGGGATGCAGGTGAGTGGTTAACTTAACGCCCCGGCCGCTTTATCCCTAGCAAAAGAAACCTGGTAGCCATTGAGTAGGAAGTAGGGTGAGTCCCAGAGCTCGTCAGTACGTTTTTTATCTCAATTATTATCTTTTAATACAATGGTATGCAGTTCTTTTTATGGATTTTACAATCTGGGCCAAAACATGTTGCTAGAATGAAGTGTGAAATATGCACTAGTTGTTTTGATGACCGTACATCTCAGTATAACCTTAGCAAATTACCAACTTAATGCACAAATTCTTGTTTTTTTAAAAATAAGTTTATTATATTCCTTTACATGTTTCGACAGGAGGTCAAATTGTATTATACGTCATCTGGTATCGTCACACTCTGTAGGTGGCCGTCCGGTGCACAGTGATGAATTGCTAAGATTGCACTGGTTGTGTTTGACGGTAATTAATTCCTTCATTATTACAGTCAGCACAATAGGATGACGAACATAAAAACTGAAGAATCTCTAGCTCCTACCCGGATTCTAACCCCGGATCGTCCAACCCGTAGCGTAATTGTTTTATAAACAACGCTACTCTGACTCCGGAAAATATGGGAATCTTACAGAATTGGGAAGTGGATTGGATTAATCTGTCGTTCCGTAGAGTTCGAATGTGAGGGTGGGCAGTTGACTGAGACTATGAAGCACAGGAGTCAGTTACAAAAGTTGAAAACGAGTAGCAGTTAGTAATTTTAATCACGAGTAATTTAACGGTTTTGCACAATTTTACATACTGGATTTATTAATTTACTTCATGTATTCGGATTGATAACAGAACATGTTTATAGAATGCTGCAATTACGTTACGGACTTCCGAGCTGCGACGTCCTGTGGTTGCTAAATATGAACCAGCGTTTGAAAGGAACCTACCACTTATTTCTTCAGCCATGAGGTCAGACCCTGAAGATGTAGGCAATACGCTCCTCCGAAACTACATGACGTCACATCTCACAAGACCTTAATATTAATTCTCAGAGGCGCGAAACCCTCAAACCTAGTAATATATTTATTTCTTTGCCACAAAAAATGGTAATGTTATTCGCCTTTTTGTAAAATGTGGTTTCCTACCCGTTTTCTTACAGACACTGATCTTTTTTTGGGGGGGATTCACGTGTTGAACTTAATTCCAACATTTACGGGCTCGTTTTACAGAGTTATATTCCTTTTGATATCTGTTCTTGCGTGTTATTCATGCAGGTCGTGGTAGCAGGAGAAACTCCGATTAATATGACACGAATACGTGCATTGTATATGCAGCATAAGAATTAAGTTCAGAATAATTGCCTTGCAACGTGCTAAATCGGGAGTCTGTAGTTTACGTTGAATTACAAGTAACGAGGTATTTCTGCGCATTTACACACATACCTGCGCGGGGAGTATAAATCACTCGCCTGAGATAACGATCCACGTCATCACACTACGGAAGACACAACGACGTGCTGCAGCGATGTAGCTGGCTAGAAATTACGTTTAGGTTTGATAAGTTTCACCATTTGTATAAAATTTGTAACAAACGCCAACAAAAGCGCTTTGGTTTTGACGTTTTGCTGACCGTGCATCTCAGTATATTTATCTCAGTAATTAATCAACTTGATGCACAAATTTTTTTGTTTTACAATAAGTTTATTTCATGCCTCTACATGTTTCGAGCACATGTGCTCATCATCAGGAGGTCAAAATTGTATTATACAGCCTCAGGTATCATCAAACCTATAGGTGGCCGTCCGGT
>Ga0123353_10008644_pt1 | contig 13937 bp, 12 predicted proteins | sample TergutLab28metaG_3_FD_92763 | JGI IMG/M metagenome (GOLD analysis project Ga0123353, IMG submission 92763) | Labiotermes labralis P3 segment gut microbial communities from Petit-Saut dam, French Guiana - Lab288 P3 | ecosystem: Host-associated > Arthropoda: Insects > Digestive system > Gut ... | reverse complement strand
TCCGGAAAATCATCTTCGATGAATAGCGAAAACGCCCTGTCTTTAAGGTATTCTTCCGTGTCTTTCGGCGTCCTGCACACAAAGCCCCACTTCCCAAGGTAGTTCGTCATGGAACGCAATGGCAGCCTTATGTCGTATTCCTTTTTGATGAAGTCGCAGGCGATCTGGCGTGTCCAAAGTGAGTACGGCATGCCAAGATCGTCGGGCATCTTTTTTGTCAGGATACGCCTGATATCATTCTGCATAGGCTCTGAGAGCAGGCATTTCTCGCCGCGTTTGCGTCCCGGTACGCCGGGCACAAGCCCTTCGCCTCCGCCCTGGAGGTATTTTCGCCATATCTCGCTTATGCGATTCTGCCGGACACGCGTGATACCCTCGATCTCTTTCCCGCTGCGCCCCGCTTCCTTCAGGCGGACGATTTTTCTTCGTAGCTTTAACAGCTCATCGTTTTTCAGTTTTCCTAAATCAATAAACTCTGTCACAAATAGTAGTATAAAGCAAAACATAGAGGGAGGATATGGCAGGCTGCACCAACCGATAGATCACTACAAACAGTTTTCTATTTCCTGTGATTGACGATACCCTTTCGGGGTCATACCGGTATGTTTATTAAATACTTTTGCAAAATAGCTATAATCTGTATAGCCTGTCAGAAACGCGATTTCCGCCAGGCTTTTATTTGTGTTTCTTATCAGGCTTGTAGCTTCTTCCAAGCGAATACTATGAAACATGTGGCAATACCCTTTCCCGGTGTATCTTTTAAGCAGTAAAGAAAGATACGAATGGCTTATATATACATTTTTAGCAACATGTTTTAAAGAGATTTTCTTTGTACTATTAAGCCTGATGTATTCTCTGGCATCATCAATTATCTGTTTATGTTCTGTTTCGATATTTCTATGATGCTGTTCTTTATTAAACTCGGTTTTATTTTGAAGCATGATATCTATTCCATTTATAAGATTCATTTAAATACCGGCCGCGGTATTCTCTCCACGTCAATGTTCTCGTTTCTGCCCTCCTTGATATATGGAAACAGAAGGACCTTAGCTTTGATTCTCATCTGTCTCGTTCCCGGATTTCCCCAAAGGACCTCAACAACTTTCCCCTCTTCGGCATAGTCCATATCGATCGTACATATCGAAAGCATCTCTCTGGTTTTTGACGAAAGCATGCGCCCTGAGGAGGCTCCGATCATTTTATCGCCGTCGAAAACCGCGTCGATATGGATCGCGCCGTTGTTACGTACATAGTCATAGTCGCAAACCAAATCCATGATATCGCAGCTTACTTCCGCATCAAACGCGGTTGCCATAACTTTCAAAATATCGTCCTTGTCCCATATGAGATGGACCATAGTATTATGGTGCCCTTCCAACTCCGCCATAAGGGCTTCCTTACCTGTAAAATCATGGTCGAAGTTGATCATCTTTTCCCATCCCAGGTCGATCGGACTTCTGAAAACCAACTCGGAATCACGAGGCAGGCTTCCGTGGATGACCGGCGGCGCGTCAAACGGCGTAGCGAAGTGTTCCGCTACCTGTGGTATACTGCCCTCCGCGTGACAGTTGTAGTAGCCGAGCCTCCCGAGCTCGGCGATGCCGTATTCCCTGCCGACCTCGAGCAGCGTGTCGTATACGGTCAAGGCGTCTTCTATTTTGCCGTGGACCTCATAACCCAAAGTACCGGCCATTCCCGTCCTGAGTATGAAGACGTCTTTACCGGCTATTTTCGCGTCCTTTGTGTACATGAAGCGAATACCATGCAGATCCTGCCGGGTCGCCGCTTCTACGATCTCGAGAGACCTGGGCCCGCACATCTGATAGAAGAATCGCTTGCACCTTGTGCTCTCGCTGGTGATACTGTATTTGTTACCTGCCATCTTGTTGAGCAGTTCGGGAGGCGGTAGACACATGGAGATGAACTCGTCTTCGGATCTCCTTACTACGATCCCGTCCAGTAACAGTTTCCCTTTTTCATTACATATTATCGTGTGCCGCGCTTTGCCGACAGGGAAATTGTTGAATGTACTGACGCTTACCTCGCTGAGCAGCCCCAGATAGTCTTCCCCTTTAATATCGAAGAACAGAAATGGGTTCAGGCCGGCGTGGATATAGCTGCTGTCGTACCAACTGAGTTCCTCTTTGACCCATGTATCGTACGCGAAAGGAAGCAACGGCCACTCACTGTTGTCCAGCGGGGCCCATTTCCCTTCCTGGCATACATAAAGAGCGGTTGCCGGTATCAGGTTCGGCACGAACGGCGACATTGTAAGTTTTTTGTCTTCGTTTTCCATGGCGCGACCTCTGGATACTATTGAAATAAATATTGCATTATGAACGTATAAACACAGCTATCCTTGTCTTCCATAAGGGTTTTATATTGCGCTTCCCATGCGGTATCGACCTCGTCAGTCCGCTCTTTCACATAGACCTCGTAGTCGAGTAAGTACTTACTTTTTATCTCCATTCCGGGCACCTCCAAAATCCTAGCTCACAAATTCGAGGCTCTTCTTGACCGCAGCCGCAGCGTTCTTGCTCCAATAGTCGGCGCCGACGTGATCACAGGTTTCCGCGCTTACCGCGTTGCCTCCGATCATGACTTTGACACCGTCCCTCAAGCCTGCTTCCTCAAGCGCTTCTACTGTCTCTTTCATCGAACTGATCGACAGTGTCAGAACGCCGGAGAACCCGACTATATCAGGATCGTTTGCCCTGACGGCTTCTACGAAAGACGCTGCCGGCATGTCTATGCCGATGTCGACGACAGTAAAGCCCGCCGCTTCCGCCAGTGTTTTATAGATATTCTTTCCAATATCGTGTATATCGCCCGCAACGGTCCCGAGCACGATCATCCCTTTTGCGTCAGCGCCCGAACCTGCGCCCATAAGCGGCTTGAGTTTTTCCAGCGATGACGTAAGTATCTGCGCGGCGTACATCAGGTCGCCGACGAAATACTCCCCGGTCTCGAACCTGTCGCCTACGATCTCCATCCCGTGTTGGCAAGCCTCGACGATCAGCTGTGTCTCTTCGGCAGAAGGGCTTCCCGAGATAAACTTATCAAGAAGCTCCTCGACCTTATCCTCTTCAAGATCTCCGAGCGCCTGTTTCACATCCGCTGTCTCTATCATGTCTTCCTCCTCCTTGCGCGAACTCAATGCGCGTTGTCCCGTACCCACTCGAGCACAGCCTGAAGCTTCGGTACGTCGACGCTTTTAATATCCATTACGCCCTTATTAAACGTAAAGTAGAAATGATCGCTCTTCATACATATGTCGCACATTTCCTTCACGACGTCGATACACTCTTCTTTTGTCTTTGACAGAGTGATCGTCGGATCGAAGAAACCACCAAAGATGTGGTCTTTACCGAAGGTTTCGGTGTAGAGTTTCATATCTCCGTCCTCGGCCCACACCAGCGTCGATTTCGGAAGCCTTGTCAGATGGTCGAGAAATCGTGTCCAGTCGTTTTCGGCAAAGATCGTCATCCCTATATCCTGTTTGTCCAGTTCCACGATCATTTCCTCAAATGTCGGCCACCAAAGTCTTTCAAACTGCTGCGGGTTCATATAAGGCGCCATATGCAGCGGCACCAGACCCTGTGTCCCGGGGTAGCGATGCGCAGGGATCGCGAGTTTGACCATATACGGCAAGATAGCCTTGCATGCGGCTTCGACCTTGTCCTGTATCCTGCGGCAGTCCAAAAGGATAGCCTTAAACCCGCGTAGCTGGTCTGCTAAAAAGTCAAACGGCGCTTCCGTTTGAGGCCCCGCTATAGTGCCTGCCGTGTAACCGTATCTTTTCGACAACATCCCGATCGTGCGATAATTCGCGGACGCCTGATGAACATATTCTTCAAACGCTTTCGCGAAAACAATTCCGCGGTTGATAGGATCCGTGTCGAGAGCTGTACAGACGCGCGGCAGGAATTTTTCGATGATCACGTCATAGGGATTCTCTATGAACTCGTCGTAATCCTCCGCATACATCGTTTCTATCTCGGGATGCTGTACCGTCCCGTTAGACGCCAGTATCCAGTTTTTCGCGCCGAGTAGCTGGTATACAGGCGGAAACCTGAAATTAGCCGAAGCCATGCAATCCGAGTAAAACGTTTCACAAATCTTTTCATGGGCCTTTGCCGCGAGTTCGGTATCATAGTGCGCATCGATCAAAGATATTCCCGCAAGACCGCAAGCCGCTTCAATAGTGAACGCCGGGTAAACCGGCACCCTCTTCGGCCTTTTACCGGCGAAGAGATCATTTCTTATTTCAGTACGTTCCTGGTACAAATCCAAAACCATATCCACGCCACTACTCCTTATTATAGAAAACCGAGCCATAGCTTCTTGCTTCGTCTATGGCAATGTCCATCTTTTCGAGACAGGTTTTATTTGACGGAAAAACCCCGAGCATTATGTTTTTATGCGGGCCGAAAAGGTCTATGATACCGCGTACCTCACCCCGAATATCTTCTTCAGTCGATTTTTCGCGCGCTATATTAAAGTCCGCTCCCACTTCAAAAGATACGCGATCCGAGTATTTTTCCGCAATCGCATTCCAATCGTTACACGGCTGGATCGGATTGAGGATCTGTACTCCGACTTCAAGCAGGTCGTCAATAAAAGATTCCATCCGGCCACAGCTGTGATGCGTATGGATCACGCCTTTGGATCGTATAGTCTCGCTGATCCGTATATGAGCCGGCTTGATGAATTCACGATACATATCCAGGGAAAACATCGGCCCCTGTGCATGACCAAGATCATCCTGCGCGAAGATCTCATCCGGCTTGTAAGCGTCGATCAGCTTTTCCATCAGCTTGACCTTATAATCGGCTATTGCGTCAATAAGCGCTTTGTATTCACCCGGGTTTTCATACATGGCTATAAACGCGCCTTCAAAACCCAGTATATGATGGGATCTTTCAAACGGGCCGCTCTCGAGCATGATCCTCATGACTTTGTTTTCCCTGTCGGATTCAGCTGTATCTATAGCGGCGGCGGTTTCCCAGTCGATTGCATCAAGATCAGGGAAAGTGACATAGTCGCGCCATTTTCCTATGTCTTCCACAAGATAAGGCTGATGCAGATCGGGCGCAAAACCCAGGCATTGTTCATCCCAAAGCCAGCTGCAGCCAAACCAGTCTTTGCCGTCCTGGCCGCGCGGCGGGCGCTCCTTGACCTCCCTTGAAAAAACAAAATCGATACAGTCGCCCACAACAGGGATCCACTCGGGATCCCCGCTGCGGGTCATGGAAAGGAGGACGTTTTCTTTTTCAGTCAGAGAACTCATAGCGCTCTATTTATTGTTCGGAAGATGTGCTATGACGTCGTCGACTGTCGTGACAAGCCCCCACATCCGCATCATTTTTCTAAGAACTATATCAGCGCAGTCCTCATCCCTCTTTGGAGCGCCTGTGGCATCCTTTGGTACAACTACCGAATACCATGCATTTGTAAGCTGAAGTAATGAATTATACAGCGTTGAGTGCGCGGTCCAGCCGGTCATTACGACATCGCGTACGCCAAACTGGCGCAGATACTCATCCAAGTGGCTTCCTGTCATCGGGCTGTGCCCTGTGTGATACAGAACCGGCTCATCCGGCAACTTTCCCATCTCAGGTATGATTTCACACATATTTGCAAGCTCAGGATTGTTAAGCTGACCTTTCGGCGCCGTGAGTTTGCTCATCTCAAAGATGAAACCCCACTTGGGAAGATATCCGATCGGATCAGGTACTACACTGATAAAAATAACAGGCAATCCTTTTTCCCGAAACGCTGCGATAAGTTTCTTTTGCATTTCAATCGTATTCAGCCGGTCCATAGCTTCTTTTTCCTGCGCGAACGGTGCGCCTGACATTTTTCCGGTGCCTGCGATCCCTACTTGCATGTGATTGATTACCAAAGCCGGATTGCCGTCAAACTTCCAATCGGGTACTTCCCATTCTCCTGTGTCCCAACCCGGAATCTTATCTGCTAAATCTGCCATTTTATTTACCTCCTTGTTATTCTTTGTCTACTTGATACGGAATTTGTAAAAACGAATCGTATTTGCCGCCCGTATGTATGATATGTCTGCCTTTATTGATCGTATTAAAATCAAATGGCTCGTACCAGTCGAAACGTTCATAATACCCCATGACTTCCACCCGGATCTTCTCGCCCGTATGCCAAATACGCGCAGTCGGCCAGATGTCGATATCGACGGGAACGACTTCTTTTTCTGACAGCTTCTGAGGATTATTGAGTTTGTGAAATGGCCGGTACTCGGTTGATTTTTTCTCGTCCAGTTCGCGCAGCGAAACCCTAAGCCGGCCCGGGGCGCCGGGGTGCGGATGGCCTTGCACATTTAACGGCAGCCATTTACCGTCCGCGCTCATTTTTTTGATCGCGACAAATAAATCTATATCATCGTTCCCTTCAGCTTCCACCCAAAGACGCAGCTTCATATTTCCTATTATCTCTGTCTCTTCCGGTACGCTGAAATCAAAGATGGCTCTATCATCTCCCGCGGCAGGGCTTTCCCTGCGCATATTGAAGGTGCCGTCGGCACGAGGCTCAAAAGCCGCCGGACCAATATCAGCGTTATATGAAACACATGCTTCATAAGTGGATATTTCGGGTTTCAGAGTACCGTCCAGAGCGTCAAGCCAGAGTTTTTTATACATAGTTCCGGGAAGCGGAAAATCCTCTTCCGCGCGTTTTATTTCATAGTCAAGATCATATAAATCCATCACATCGATCCTGACTCTTGGCGTCGACTCCCAACCATTTCGGATGCCTTTGAGATAGCGATCGAAAAATCGTTTCAGATCTTCAAGGTTTTCGTGCATATAATAATCAGGCCATTCGAAATCCCGATGTATGCGAAGCCATTTCTCTGTCGAGCTGATACCGGAAAAACCTTCTACCGCTCCATAGAGATGGAAATGGTTCCAGCCGCCGGTGATATATGCGGGGACGTCGATTTTCTCGATCTTCGCTACTTTATCCGCCCAATAGACATCATAGAGCGGACGTTCGAGCACCATTCTATAATGATCCTCCATATATCCCTGACCGTACATCATTCCAAATAGATACGGATTGAACCCGCATTCGGAAATACCACCTGTTGAAAGCATTTGCCGGTAATTATCCATCGTGCCTTCCCAAGGGGCAATACAGGCCAGATGCGGAGGCTTTTCCGAAGCCGCTTTCCATTGTATGACCGCCAAACCTGAATTGCCGGAAAACCCAACTTTCCCGTTACACCATTCGAAATCAGCAAGAAACTCAACGAGATCATATGCGTCTTCCCCTTCAAAAGACGAAGACAAAGCTATATCACCTTCCGAATTGTTTGTACCCCGCTGATCATAGTTTGCTACAGCATATCCATGATGGCACCAATATTCGGGATCCGGCCCTTCGAACTTCGCGTTTTTTGAAAAAGATCCTTTTGGAACGCCGAAAGCTCCGTACTCGACTTCAGGATTATCGACGCAAGAGCGCTTACCGTAAAAGCTATATGAGACTATGACTGGTATGTTCTTTTGATCAGCAGGTCTGAAAATGTCACAATATGTCTTGCAGCCGTCACGCATTGGGATCATTACATCCTGTTCGCAGATGATACCGGGACATACTTCATACGTCCTGGGGTTCAGCTCGGGGAAATCGCCGAAGCCGTCGCGCATGTAAGTAGGCTGACGCCCTTCGGCAAGCGCGCGCGCCGCAGCTTCTCCGGGCGCCGGGCGCGAACGCAGCTTTTGGTATATTACTTCGATCTCCTCGCCGTCTATGATCCTTTTCTTACGGATGATATCGTTCTCAGCCATGTCATAACTCCTTATTTGATATACGGAAGCTTCTCGGGATCCGGAAGTAAACGCGGCTCCTCATACTTCTTTATCTTATCTATGACAGCGGCTGTATCTGTGCAATGAGCAAGAGCAGCTATCATAACCTTTACGACGGCCTCGGCGACGACGTCGTCGAGCCCCTCATAGAATTCCGGAGTGCTCGGAGGTACGCAGCAATAGGAAGCGTCTACGGGGACTATGCTGTTGAAATACTTGTCAGCCGAGACAGCGCATGATGTGAGCACAACGGATTGCTGAGCGAAACCTGTCCATATGATCGTATCTACTTTCAGCTGATGCAGAAGCAGTTCAAGGCCGGAGTTTGTAAACGGATGCACGTTCCAGCTATAACTTATAAAGTCCTGTTCGGCAGGGCCAAGTTCCGGCATAACCTCAAGGCCTCGTCTGGTCCATTCATCTGTAAAGAAATCTACGAATTTACCGTCATATCTTTTTAAATATGCGGCCTTTTGCTCGCGGAACATATCTCCGTAGGCATTGGCATAAGGCAAAGGAATCGGCACTACATTGCAAAAGATAACAGGTAGTTTCTTCTCATGAAAAGCGTCAATGAGCAGTTTGCATTTGTCGACCATTTTAGAATTGTTGATGCCTTCTTTCGCGTTCGGTCCCCAGTTCGGCAGGAACATACCCTCGCCCGCCAGGCCCAGCTGCATGTGGTTCAGGCAAAGCGCCGGCTTGCCGACTAACTCAAAATCCGCGTGATCCTTGCGCAGGTGTTGTGATGATCTTATTTCGTCTTTCGTAGTCATTATCATTCTCCCTTTCGATTTTACTCAGCTTCTTTAGCATTCATGCCCGCCAGCAATCCTTCAGGCGAGAAAGGCATCTTTTCGAGCCAGACGCCTGTAGCGTCGTATATCGCGCTCGATATGGCGCCGCTGACGCCTATCATTCCCGACTGACCGACGCTTTTTGCGCCAAAAGGCCCGTACTCACAAGGATTCTCAAAAACGATGACGTCGAGATCAGGCAAATCCAAAGCGGACGTCAATTTATAGGTGTTGTAATTGTTGCCGCGTACCTCTCCGGTTTTATCAATAGCCAATGATTCGAAAAGGGCGTGCCCGTATCCCATAGTGACGCCTCCCTGAAGCTGACCTTCAACACACATTGGATTGATCGCAATACCGCAGTCGTGGCAAATCTGCAATTTGTCGACAAAGATGTCCGCGGTCTCCTTGTCTACCCTTACATCAGCCATCACGACGCCGACAGACATCGGACTCACTTCGGCGCTGTAACGCGCGATGACCGAAATATGCTCACTCGCGCCCTTCTCGACCACAATTGATTCATAAGAGAGTTTTTCCACCGCCAGTGAATTCGAAGGTATCTCTTTTTCGAAAATGATCCCGTCTTTAAGATCGAGTCTTTCTTTTTCCACTCCCAAATACACAGCGGCCTTCTCGAGAATTCTTTCTTTGAGCATCCTTCCGGCTATGGCAAATAAATTGCCAAATCCGAAATTGCCTGAATTGCCGCCCAAGCCGATGTCATATAACGATCCTTCGGTCTTGGAATGCAGAATACGGAACCTCTCGTAAGGCAGACCCGAAGTCTCGGCCCCGATTTGTGCCGCAGCCCCAAACATATTCATCCCTCCGTCAGGGCAGTTCAGCGTTACCGTGACCGTACCGTCCTCTTCCAGTGTCATGACGCACTGACGGTCGTTCATTTCATGCGGTTGAGGGCCGCTGACGTCCATGTAGTCGCAGAGGCCGATCCCTCGCAGCCACATGCCGTCGTCTTTCGGACGGCGGCTCTTCTCTTCCCAGCCAAATTTCTCCGCCGCGACGCGCATGACCATATCCTGAGTCTCAAGCCCGATACCCATGGTGGCCGGGGTCTTGCCTTCATGCTTACCACCCGGCGGCGACGGCAGATTGACTTTGTAATTCCTGAGGCGCAGCTCTACCCTGTCCATTCCGAGTTTTTCAGCCGCAAGATCCATCAGATGTGAAAGTATCGTTATTACCGTCGGAGAACCATATCCTCTTATACCGCTGGTGCCGGGGGTATTCGTATATACCATTTTCGCAAGGCCTCTGAAAACAGGCAAGGCAAACTGACTGGAATACGCGCCCATTGCAGGCGGCATCAAATTTGCGCTTCTGTTGAAGTAGGATCCGCTGTCCGCAATGATGTCTTCTGTAGAGACAAGCAGACGCCCTTCCTTCGTAAAGCCGAGTTTACCGTGAAGATGGAACATTTCGCGGCATGGCACATGGAGAACAACTTCCTCGCGGGTCCACTCTATACGTACAGGCTTGCCCGCTTTCTGTGCAAGCAGCACCGTGAACGGGACTATCACAAAATTTGCTTCGCCAAAGAATCCGCCCGCATACTCGCTGATAATATTGACTTTTGACTCCGGCAACCCCGCGATATTCGCAATCTGTCTGCGCAGGATGAAAGGCCGTTGGTGCGCCAGCCATACTGTCAATCCCCCGTCGACCCCGAATTCCGCCACGCACGTGAGTGGTTCAAGCGGCATCCCATGTTGACGTGAGGGAAGAAAATTGCATTCCACTACAATGTCGGACTCAGCAAGCGCCGCGTCCGCGTCCCCCCTGTTTCCGGGGAAAGCATCGTATTCCATAGACATATTGCTGTCCATCCAATCGTGTACAAGCGGCGCGCCTTCCTTCATCGCAGACTCAACGTCTATCACGAAAGGCAAGACTTCATAATCGACTATTATCGAGTCAAGCGCCTTCAGGCAGGTCTCCTCGTCTTTTGCGGCTACAGCCGCTATGATCTCACCCTTGTAGTGGCACTTATCAGGAACGGGCATCATATCATTAACATTGTCATGTCTGGCAGCTTCCGGATCTCTGGCGCAATACTGCAGGCCCGCAGGGTTATACTTCATGTCAGGTGAATTGCCCGCTGTGATGACAGCAAATACTCCGGGAAGCTTTTCAGCCTCTGAGATATCGATACTTTTGATCCTCGCGTGAGTGTGAGGGCATGCCAGCGTTTTCCCGACAAGAGCGCCCTGACGCTGAATATCATAGGTAAATTTCGCGGCGCCGGTCGCCTTCTCTTTGGCATTTCTATAAGGCAGGCGTTTTCCTACATATGTGAACTCTTCTTTCGCCTTATCTGTTTTATAATTTGACGTAGATGACATCAGGCGTCCTCCCTTCTCATGCGCTCCGAAGCCAGTTCAATAGCCTCAATGATTTTGACGTAACCTGTACACCTGCAAAGATTGCCTCCGATCTGTTCCTTGATCTCTTCCTCGGTCGGTTCAGGGTTTTCATCCAACAGGGCTTTCGCCATGAGGATCATACCCGGGGAGCAGAATCCGCATTGAATGGCGCCTTTATCAATGAAAGCCTGCTGGACAGGATGAAGCTCTCCGCCCGCGTCTAAACCTTCGATGGTCGTCACATTCTTGTTTCGCACGGCAATTGCGAGAGTCGAGCATGAGAGGAAGGGCTTGCCTTCCACTAATACGGTACACGACCCGCATTCCCCGCAGCGGCACGCCTCTTTCGTTCCCGTCAGGTGCAGTTTGTCCCTGAGCACCTCGGCAAGAGTGATATGCGGGCCATCCAGGTATATTTCCTGCTCCTCGCCATTGACGCTAATGTTCAGGACAAACCCTTTCTTCTTTTCATATTTAGTCATTAAACTGCCCTCCTTGCCGCTTCAAGCGCTTTTTGCAACGCGCGCTCCACCAGGACAGGGGTGACCTCCGTCCGGTACTCTTTCGTAGACCGAAGCCCCGAAGACGGGTTCATGCTTTCCACGACCGCTTTTGACGCTTCGCTGAAAAGCTCTTCGCTGATCTTTTGACCCTTGAGCATCGCCTCCGCTTTTTCGGCTCTTACGGGAGTAGGAGCGACGGCGCCCATGGCGATCCTCGCTTCCTTGCAGACCTCTCCCTCGATGCCAAGGAAGACCGTAAGCGTGATCCTTGCGATGTCCGCGTGCGTCCTTACCCTGTTCAGGAACGCCGCGCCTGTTCCCTTAGCCGGCGCCGGGATATGAACGCCGGTTACGAATTCGCCGCGTTTTAAAGATGTCTTTCCTTTTGCGGGATAGAAATCGTACAGCTTCTCTCTTCTTTTACCGGCCGGCCCCGCTATCAGCAGTTCAGCGTCATAGGCCATCAATGCCGGCGCGACGTCGGAGCCCGGAGTTGCCACGCAAAGGTTCCCGACGGCCGTACCCATATACTTTGACTGAACCGACGTGATCTGGTGGATCGCTTTCTGTAAGGCAGGATATTTTTCCTTCAGTTCGGCGGAAGCATCCAAGAACTGCAGAGTCGTCATGGCTCCGAATTCCAGCCCTGTGCCATCGTCATATCCGAAATATGACAGATCAGAAATGCTCCCGATGCTGACGAGGCAGTTCGCCTTTATGGAACCTGTGCGCATCCTCGGAAGCAAGTCGATGCCGCCGGCGATCACCTTAGCTTCCTCCTTGTATTTAACCAGGATATCCACTGCTTCCAAGACAGTCTCCGGTTCAAAGTAATCAAATCTGTTAAGTTGAATCCTGCTCATAATACCCTCCTAGTAACGTCCATATTTTTTAGCTTCATCTTCGATTATCGCGTCGACGCCCTCTACGGTCGACTGCATCACAGACGACCCTCCCAGGTATCCTCCTCCTTTACCCAGCAAATCTATAGCATCGCGTACCGCCGCGCGGATCGTTTCTTCCGTAGCGTCCGGAGCGTCCGTCACCTGCGGATCGATCCCTCCTCCGAAGACCAATCTGTCTCCGTATTCGGCCTTTATCTTCGCGAGGTTGTTGACAGGGCTGACCGAATGCCAGCAGTCAACGCCGATCTCGACCAGGTCGCCTATGATGGGCTCGATATACCCGCAGGAATGATGCATATAGTAAATGTCCAGATCGTGAGCAGCCTTCACCATTCGCCGCTCGGGCTCTTTGAATATCTCACGCCAAAGCTCGGGCGAGAAGAACATATTCTTCTGGTTGCCCCAGTCGTCGTGCATCATGAGGAAATCAGGCTGAAGATACTTCTTGTGATATCCGAACTGCTCGATCCTGTAATCGGCGTACGCGTTCACAAAATCTTTGTACGCTTCGATATCGTCGTAAAGAGCCATAAGCCCGTTCTCAAATCCCATGACCGCGTTGATCCGTTCGAACGCGCCCATCGGGCAAACCACGAACCCCGCCCGTTCGTCTCTGTCGTGCCAGATAGCGTTGGTGCGCCCTTGCATGGCTTCCCAGGGAAGCCCGGATACGGACGGGAATTTCACATAGTCCCGCCACACGGATATATCCGAGTACTGTTCCTTGCCGAGTACCACATGGGTCATCAGCAAAGGCTGATTGGGGTCAAGTTCCCACTCTACCCCGAACCAATCCGTGCCGTCTTCAAAAAGAGAGCGGTCATTGATTTCAGGCACCGGTATCAGCTGGCTTGCCGTATTGATCATAGGTACCCATTCGGGCATCTTACGCTCCCATACGCGCATCATATTTTCACGTTCGTTCATTTCCCTGCCCCCTTTTAAAACATTCTGTTTGAAAATCGGTAGTATGGCGTTCTCTGTTACTACCCCAAATAAGCAGTCTTAACAACATCATTGGTTTTGATTTCTTCGACGCCTCCACAGGCTACAAGCTTCCCGACCTGTAAAGCGTAGCAGTAGTTGGCAACGCCGAAAGCCAGATGGACGTTTTGCTCTATCAGCATGATGCTGATGCCTTTTTCCTTGTTGACTTCCTTGATCGCCTCCCCCAATTGTTCGATGACTACCGGCGCCAGCCCGAGCGAAGGCTCGTCAAGACAAAGCAGCTTCGGCGCCGCCATGATCCCCCGCGCGATGGCAACCATCTGCTGCTCTCCCCCGGAAAGCGTCCCCGCTTTTTGACTCGTTCGATCCTTCAGTTTCGGAAACAAATCATATACAAAATCAAAATCCTTCTCTATCCCGTCCTTGTCGTCACGACGGGTCGTACCGAGCAGAAGATTTTTAAGTACACTGAGATGAGGAAACAGCCGCCTGCCCTCCGGCACAAGCACAAGGCCGCTTTTGACGATATCCTGTGTTTTACCGTTTGTAATATCCCGGC
>Ga0123353_10008642_pt1 | contig 13939 bp, 11 predicted proteins | sample TergutLab28metaG_3_FD_92763 | JGI IMG/M metagenome (GOLD analysis project Ga0123353, IMG submission 92763) | Labiotermes labralis P3 segment gut microbial communities from Petit-Saut dam, French Guiana - Lab288 P3 | ecosystem: Host-associated > Arthropoda: Insects > Digestive system > Gut ... | reverse complement strand
CCTGTCATTTCATCAGTAATTGCCCTTCGCCGCGCGCTTTCACCCCACCGTATAAGATCGCTGTATGATTTTGATGACTGATCCAGCCACCGGTTCTGTACAATACTGATTGCCTTAAGCAGTTTATAACCTGTTACCGGATGTTCCGAAATAATCCGGTAAAAATCATCTTGGTTAAGCATTATTAAAGTTGAATCTTCTGTCGCAGTGATGGTTGCAGACCTTGGTTCATGGGCTATTATTGACATCTCCCCAAAAAAATCACCCTGGTTAACATCAAATAATTTTCTTTGAGTTCCGTCAGACTGTGTGCCAAATGCGCTTAAGGCTCCGGAGAAAAAAATAAACATTTCTTTTCCGGTATCCCCCTCTCTAAAAATTGAATCTCCGTTTTTCAAATGAATGATTTTTAGAACTTGCGTAACAATATTAAATTCTGTTTCGTTTAACCCTGAAAAAAGGGATAGCTTTAACAGAAATGTATTAGTTAGTGTTTTTATATCTTCTTTTATTATCATTTCTTTCCCGTATTGCTGTAATGTACTATTCTGTTACCCCCGGCTTTCCATGCGTCCAGCAAAGATGTATAGTTGCCTTGGAAAAAACTTTCCCAATCTGCATTGTCTTTTGCCCAAATTGCCCATGATATTGTTGTTGAAAAATGAAATTCAGGAAAATCGCCATGAGGGGGAACCGGATCCATTTCACAAATAATTTCCGCCAGCTCTGTGACAATTTCTTCAGCTTCGGAAGTGCTGCAGTTGTTAATAATTATTCCTACTTCATTACTTTTGAAACGAAGCGGCCAGCCATGTCCTATTTTTCGCGTAATGTTTTTCAGGATTATCGCTATTCTGATCATAGCTTCGTCTCCCGCATGGTGTCCGCGTGAATCCACCAGTATTTTGAAACGATCCGGTTTAAGCATTATTAAAGCTGCAGGGTCGCTCAATGAGCCTATTATTTCATCGTTAATAAGCGTCTGTTTCCAAAGGCCTGTGCCCGAATCTTCATAAGCCCGTCTGTGAAGTTCCTGTACCCAAGGCATATTGTCAAGTATTAATTTATTAACAGATTTTATTCGCCCTGTCATCAGCACAATTGCATTAAGAAGAATATTGCATACTGTATGGGGTCTTTCATTGGAAAGTGAATTTATTGTATACCCATAACCCGGAAACTCAACAAGAAAAGAATCTTCCGTAGCTTCGGCACATGCATCGTATTCAGCGCCGCGCGCAAAGTCAAAATCGCCAATCGTATCTCCCGGAGTAAACCGGGCCATTTCATCTTCGCCGCCATCATCACGGTTTTTATAAACGCGGATAGCGCCTTCCTTCAATATATAAAACTGTTTTGCCTGTTCTCCCGGTGTAAATAAGGGTGTACCTCTGGAAAGTTTAAGCGTTCCTGAACGTGAGACAACAAAATCGATCTCTTCCCGGGTGAGATTGGCAAAAAGTTCCTGTTTTTGTATCAGCGTTGAATCAACAATTGCTGTACTCATTGAAATATTATTGCGCAAAAACAATAAAATGTCGAGCATTGGTATCTTGCAAATCTGCTCATTAACCGCTACAATGTCACAAGGTTTGAAAAATCACACCAAGGGGGGCATATGGCAAATGCCGCGAGAACAGAGGGGGATTATACTTTTCCCCAGGAATTATTGTCGTTTATAGAAGAATGGAAGGTTAAACCGGGGAGTCTAATCATGATTCTCCATAAGACACAGGAAATTTTCGGATATATTTCCCGTCCTGCGGCGGAACAACTGGCTCTGCTTACAGGAATTTCTCTTGCTCGTATATACGGCGTAATCACTTTTTACCATTTCTTCAAAACTACCAAGCCGGGAAAACATAAAATCGCTGTATGCATGGGAACTGCATGTTATTTGAAGGGCGCTCAGGACCTGCTTGAGGAAACACGGAAGCTCTTGGGTATTGAACCAGACGGCGTCACAGAAGACGGTCAGTTTTCGGTAGATCCTGTTCGTTGTGTAGGCTGTTGCGGTCTTGCTCCGGTGTTAACGGTAGGGACTGATACTTTCGGCAAACTTACCAGAGATATGCTTCCTGGAATAATAGCCAAGTATCAGAACATTTAATCCGGTGATATATGCCGCGAAAAGTAATAGAGCTAAAAATCGAAGGTTTTAGCAGTGCATTTTACATTAACTGACCTGGTTACCGATATAACACAGAATGCCGTAGAGGCTGGTTCTGATGTTGTTGAGTTGGATGTAAGCGAAACAGGCAGTGAATTCCGTTTTTTGGTTAAAGATAACGGAAAGGGTATGACAGAGGAGGAGTTAAAACGGGCAGTAGATCCATTTGTTACCGACGGTATAAAACATCCTAACCGCAAGGTTGGTCTTGGGCTGCCGTTTTTGATTCAGACTGCAATGCAGTCAAATGGCGGATGGGATATTAAATCCGAAAAAGGGAAGGGGACTGAGGTAACAGGCTGGTTTGATTCAGGGTGCGTTGACACTCCTCCTGCCGGCGATATTCCGGGAATGTTCAGAACAATTTTAATGTTTAACAGTTCTGCGGAAATAATTATCCGGCGCAGTCTTAAACCTGAAAGCGGAGCCGGAAATGAATACGAGTTTCGAAAATCGGAACTTGTCGAAGCTCTGGGAAGTTTGGAGGATGCGGGAGCGCTGGTGCTGCTGGGAGAGTATTTAAGGTCTTTGGAAGAAATTGAATAATAGAGTTGTTCAGAAACTTCAGTTTCTGAACAACTACAATAGAAAAATGCATTTTTGCAAGGTAAAAGCAACGCTTTTGCCTGAAAAAATGCAAGACTTGGAGGGAACCAACCGGGTTCCCGAACAAGTCTAATCCTATATTTAGAACAAGGAGAAATTATGGCTAAGATGAGTCTTGATGAGCTGAGAAAGTTAAGGGATTCAAAAAAGGATGACCTTCGCAAACGGGAAGCCGATGGCAAGGAAATTCAGATTATTGTCGGTATGGGAACCTGTGGTATTGCGGCAGGAGCGAAGCAGACTCTGGATGCATTTATAGTAGGGCTTGATGAACACAAACTGGTAGACTCCTGCCTTGTCCGGCAGACAGGCTGCATGGGACTGTGTCATTCCGAACCTACTGTTGAAGTTGTTGTTCCGGGAATGCCCGTTGTCATTTATGGGATGGTAGATGCTGCTATTACCAAAGAAATAATACAAAAGCATTTAATAGGCAGGGAATTATTAAGCGGTCATATTCTGGACCGGCCTGCTGTAGATATTCTGAGTTAAAACTAAGGAGGAAGAAATGGCGTATAACCATTACATCCTTGTTTGCAGCGGTACAGCCTGCGAATCCAACAAGGGCGTGGAACTTTTCTCACAGCTAAACGTAGAAGCGGAGAAGCATGGTGTTAAAGATCAGGTGCAGGTTGTAAAAACCGGTTGTTTCGGTTTCTGCGAAAGAGGGCCAATCGTTAAGGTTCTGCCTGAAGATTCTTTTTATGTTGATGTAAGGCCTGAAGATGCCAAAGACATCATAGCCGAACAAATTATCAAGGGAAGAGAAGTAAAACGTCTTCTTTACAGTGAAGGAGATGACAAGAAAAATATTCTCGTTGTCGAAGATATTCCGTTTTATCAAAAACAATACCGTGTTGTTTTGCGTAACTGCGGTGTTATCGACCCCGAAAGTATAGATGAATATATAGCTCGTGAAGGCTATTCAGGGCTTGAAAAAGTTCTTTTTGAATGGACTCAGGAACAGCTTATCGAAGAAGTAAAAATTTCAGGTCTTCGCGGAAGAGGCGGCGCCGGATTTCCTACATGGTTAAAATGGGATCTGGCACGTAAAGCGCAGAATGATATTAAATACATTATCTGCAATGCTGATGAAGGCGACCCCGGCGCATACATGGATCGCTCCACTATCGAAGGCGACCCTCATTCAGTTATCGAAGGAATGATCACTGCGGGAAAGGCAATCGGCGCCAATGAGGGTTTTGTGTATATCCGCGCGGAATATCCGCTTGCGATTGACAGGTTAAAAATAGCGCTTGAGCAGGCAAAAGAATACGGTCTTTTGGGAAAAAATATTCTTGGTTCGGGATTTGATTTTGATATTGAAATCCGGCTGGGTGCGGGAGCTTTTGTCTGCGGTGAAGAAACTGCGTTGATTAAATCCGTAGAAGGTAACCGCGGAATGCCCGTTCCAAAACCGCCGTTTCCGGCAAATAAAGGACTGTGGGAAAAACCAACGGTTATAAATAACGTAGAGACGCTTGCGAATATTCCGGTAATTACATCAAAGGGCGGCGCATGGCTTGCAAAGATTGGAACTGAAAAATCCAAGGGAACCAAGGTATTCGCCCTTACCGGCAAGGTAAAAAACTCCGGCCTTATCGAAGTACCGATGGGAGCGACATTACGCGATATTGTTTTTGATATTGGCGGCGGCATTAAGGACGGCAGGAAATTCAAGGGAGTACAGACAGGAGGCCCTTCGGGCGGTATTCTGACCGAAAAATCCCTGGATGTTCCGATAGATTTTGAATCATTGATGGCTAACGGTTCAATGATGGGTTCCGGCGGCATGATTGTCATGGACGAAGATGACTGTGTTGTTGACGTATCACGCTTCTACATGGAATTCTGTGTTGAAGAAAGCTGCGGCAAATGTTCACCCTGCCGGATTGGTACTACCCAGGTTTTGAAAATTCTGGAAAAAATCGCCGAAGGCAAGGGAACAGAGGAAGACCTTCTAAAACTGGAATCAATCGGGACTGCGATGACAAGAGCATCGCTTTGTATGCTGGGTTGTACCGCGGCAAATCCCGTAATATCCACTCTGGTTAATTTCCGTGATGAGTATCTTGAACATATTCACGATAAAAAATGCCGGTCCGCCAAGTGCAAAAAACTTTTAAGTTTTATAATAGACGCGCCAAAATGTATCGGCTGCGGGCTTTGCGCCAAAAAATGTCCGGTTAATTGTATTGTCGTGGAAGACGCCGCCAAATATCCGGATAAGAAAAAGCCTCCTTACATTATAAATCAGGCGGATTGTATCAAATGCGGCGAATGTTTGGCTGTATGTAAGTTCAAAGCGGTACTCAAAGGCTAAGGGGGGAAAGTATTATGATCAATATAACTATAAACGGTAAAGCGCTGGAAGTTGAGCCGGGGACATTGATCCTCGATGCTGCGAAAATGGTTAATATAAAGATTCCAACCCTTTGTTATAACCCTGATCTTCCGCCTTGGGCTTCCTGCGGTATATGTATTGTAAGGCTGGCCGGTTCTCCGAAGATGATTCGCGCGTGTTGTACAGCCTGTGAACCCAATATGAACATTATCACCCATGACCCGGAGATAATTTCAGTCAGGCGCACAGTGCTTGAACTGATCCTCTCCAATCACCCCAGCGACTGTTTGCAGTGTCCGCGTAACCGGTCCTGCGAGCTTCAGGATATTGCCGCGGATTTCGGCCTGCGGGAAGTGCCTTTTGCGAATGTAAAAAACAATGTTCCGATAGACGATTCCAATCCCGCGATTGTTCTGTGTCCCGAAAAATGCATTCGTTGCGGAAGATGTGTAAAAGTTTGTCAGGATGTTCAGAATGTCTGGGCTCTGGAATTTTTGGGACGCGGCTTGAAAGGAAAAATCGCAAGCGCGGCGGACGCCGGATTAGGCGAAAGTCCGTGTATCAAATGCGGTCAGTGTGCGGCGCATTGCCCTGTCGGCGCGATTTACGAACACGACGACACTGTAAAAGTGTGGAATGCTCTGCAGGATGAATCCTTGTACCCCGTAGTACAAATTGCTCCCGCAGTCCGCGTTGCTCTGGCTGAAGAGTTTGGCTTTTTGCCGGGAACCATTTTTACAAAGAAAATTTATGCTGCTTTAAGACGGCTTGGATTTAAGACCGTTTTTGACACAAACTTTTCCGCAGACCTTACCATCATGGAAGAAGGTACAGAGCTTATCAAACGCCTGAACGAAAAGGGAAGCGCTATTCCGCTTATTACCTCCTGCTGTCCTGCATGGGTAGACTACATGGAAAAATATTATCCCGATATGATTCCCAATTTTTCGACAGCCAAATCTCCCCAGCAGATGATGGGCGCGATGATTAAAGCTTACTGGGCCGGTAAAGCGGGAGTTGATCCTGCCAAGGTGTATTCGGTTTCGGTTATGCCCTGTACTGCCAAGAAGTGGGAAATCCAGCGCAATGATGATATGAAAAGCGCTGCTAAATTCCACGGGAAGGATACCGGTTACGATGTTGACATTGTTATTACTACAAGAGAACTTGCCCGCATGATCAAACAGTCGGGCATTGATATCCTCAAACTGGAAAATGAAGACGCGGACAATCCTCTAGGGCCGTACTCGGGAGCCGGAACGATTTTCGGCGTAACGGGCGGTGTAATGGAAGCGGCTGTTCGCAGCGCTTATTACCTTGTAACAAAGAAGGATATGGGTGATGTCAATTTCAAACCCGCCCGCGGGCTTGATGGTGTAAAGGAAGGGGAAGTTGACTTTGGCAATGGAACCAAAATTAAAATCGCTGTTGCTCATCAAATGGGAAATATTGCCGCTGTATTGGATAAAATCCGCGCCGCGCGTAAAGCAGGCAAGGAAACGCCGTATCACTTTATCGAAGTTATGGCATGCCGCGGAGGCTGTATTGCAGGCGGCGGCCAGCCGTACGGCTGTACAGACGAAATACGCAAACAGCGTACTTCGGGCATTTACATTGATGATGAACAGTCAAAATACCGCTGCTCTTATCAGAATCCATGCATAACTGAACTATACAAGGAATTCCTTGGTGAACCCGGGGGACACAAAGCGCATGAACTGCTCCACACAAATTATGTGGAACGGCCATTATATCTGAAATAAAGGAGTTTCTATGGGAAGGTTTCTTGAGAATCACTTTAAGTTAAGTGAAAAAAAGACTTCTGTTAAAACAGAAGTGCTTGCAGGACTTACTACATTTGTAACAATGGTATACATCTTGGCTGTCAATCCGAGTATCCTTAGCGCTGCTTGGCCGAACAACCCTGGGGCAGTAGGAGGGTTGTTTACCGCGACTGCTATCATGTGTGTTTTGGGAACGATCCTTATGGCGGTTATTTCGAAATATCCGTTTGCGCTCGCGCCGGGTATGGGGCTTAACGCTTTTTTTGCTTATGTGGTTGTTAGTCAGGTAGGCGGAAACTGGTACAATGCGTTGGTACTTCTGGTAATTCAGGGTGTCGGGTTTGTTGTATTGGCGTCTGTCAGGTTCCGCGAGAAAATTTTTGAAGCCATTCCCAAAAGCATGAAACTGGCTATTGGAGTTGGTATTGGACTTTTCATTCTTCACATTGGATTGCAGAATGCCGGATTTGTTGTCCGTCACCCGGCTACATTGGTTACTTTGGGTGATATGAGTTCTGTTACAGTCATTATATTTATGCTTGGTGTATTGTTAACGGGGTTTCTCCTCGCGAGAAAAATCCGCGGCGGGCTTTTGTTGGGAATACTCGGTACTTACTTTATAGGATTAATTGCACAGCTTGTGGGAATATATAAGGTCGGCGAACATGGTTATTCACTGATACCAACCGGTATTGTGGCGCTTCCTCCGTCTTTATCCGAGGTCAACCTTGTCACTAATTTTGATAAGGTAGATTTCGCCGACATTAGTGTTTTTACAATAGTAACATTGATGATAGTCCTTCTTATTGTTGAAGGGCTGGATACAGTGGGAACAGCTATCGGCGTTTCTGAAAAGTGCGAGGACTTCCTTGATGAAAAAGGCGACTTGCCAAGAAAGGGCAGAGTCCTTCTTGCAGACGCCATTACAACAGGTATAGGCGCACTTTTCGGTACATCAACAACAACAACTTATATTGAGTCAGCTTCCGGCGTACAAGCCGGCGGTAGAACAGGTCTTGTTGGATTTGTGGTTGGCGGATTGTTTTTGATTGCAATGTTCTTCTGGCCGTTATTCTCTGTTATTCCGGAATTTGCCACCGCTCCGGCGCTTGTTTTTGTAGGGTTGTTCATGACAACTACAGTAGCCAAGATTGCGTGGAACAGTGCGAAAGACAATGACATTGATTTTACAGAAGCGCTGCCCGCGTTTTTGGTAATGGTATTAATGCCTCTTACATACAGCATTTCTGACGGTGTTGTTTTCGGCACAATCGTATATGTTGTATTGAAGCTTTTTACCGGCCGCTGGAGAGAACCTTCGGTAATGATGTATGTTCTTGCGGCATTCTTCGCTCTTAAACTTATTTTCCAGTTTTAAGAGAGAAGTTGGGATTTTAACCACTAAGGCGATAAGCTCTTAGTGGTTAAAATATTTCTGTTTTTGAAAATGGCTCAAGTCCCTTCTTTTACGATTTCAATTCTGATACCGTCATGCTGATCTGGTTCGTCCTTGGGAGGGATTGAAACGCGCAGTATTCCGTTTCTGTAAATTGCCTTCACTTTTTCCTGAGCATATTTATCCAGCGGAACAAAATACTTTTGTTTTTCGATGTCTTTCATTTTCAGGCGGCGTTTGAAGTAGCGGATATTTTCCTCTGCCTGTAATTTATCCTCTTGTTCTGATACTGCGCTTCCTATCTTTGCCGAAAAAACCATGTAATCGCCCTGGAAAGAAAGGCTGATATCCTTTTCATCAAAACCGGCAAGCGCGAATTCAAAAACAAGGGTTCTGTCTTCGGTCATAAAAGCATTCATGGGAGGGTATGAATAGTTGGGATAATAATCGGTATTTTCATCGAAAAACTGCTTGCCGAAAGGAAACGGGCTGTGATTAAACCCTGTTTCGTCTGTGTTGCAGTTGTTGAACTTGCGATGAAACTCGTCTTTAAATTCCTGAGCTGCATCGAAAATCTCATCGAAGATATTGCCCAGATCCATGTAATTTCTTGGTCCTTTCATAAAAGGCTCCTTTTGCCAAGCATAATGCCAATGGCTTTACTGTGATAAAAATCCCCGTGCGGGCGATTTTTTAGAGCGCAACGGCTCTTAATTAAATTTACAGACATTTCTTTAGAAAGTCAAATATTAAGATCTTCTTTGTTTTCTTTGAGAGCTGCGTCAACCTGTACAGGAACCCGTATCCGTTCAATCGAAAGGGCCTTGCCGTTTTTGTCTAAGGTTAGATATACACCCTGCAATTCCGGAGCATCCCATGCATCTTTAGTCCAGTCTGGAATACCTGACAAGTATTCTTTAATCCGGGAATTTATTTCACAGCCGCCGATTGACTGGAAGCTGCCTGTTCTGCCCGCATCGCTAATGACAGCAGTTCCGCCGTTTAATATGGTTTCATCTGCTGTTTGAATTCTTGTATGCGAACCTATTACCGCGGAACATTGTCCGTTGGCAGTATAAAAAAAGGTCTTTTTTTCCGCGCTTGCCTGCGCATGGAATTCTATGATTATATAGGGCGTTTGTTTTTTTATCCGTTCAAGTAAAATAGGCAGGGCAGTAAAAGGGCTGTTGGCATGTATACGGTTAAACCCGTTTTGGCCCATCAGGACGGCTACTGCGACTTTTTCACCCGTTTTATCGCTGCCTGTTTTGAAAATCCTGCATCCAATGCCGGGAGCCCCCTGATTAAGGTTTTCCGGCCTTAATACATACGGCAGTTTATCGATAGTTTCAGTTAAATCTTTCTTGTAAAAACAGCATTCTCCAAGGGTAATTACATCCGCACCAAGTTTGTGAATATAAGCGGCATGGCTGCGTCCAAGGCCGTTCCCCCCCGTAGCGCCGTCCGCTCCGGCAATGAGAAAATCCCACGGGTGGCTGTTTTTTAATTCATTTAAGGCTTTCTTCAGCGCATAGATTCCGGCTTTACCAACCAGTTCCGCTACATAAAGTATTCTCATTAAGAATAATCGCCTTTGTCCCTGAATTTATTCAAACCGGAAAGTACCCGTTCAAATTCCGCTGCGGCGCGGTAATCTTTAAGTTCCCTGCATGTATCCCTAAGATTATAGAGCGCGTCGTGATACTGAGGGTACAGGCTTACAGACCTTTCAAAACAACTGCGCGCGTCTTCGTAATTACTGATATTAAAATACAAAACACCCAGATTATTCCATGTTCTGGGATCATTATCATTGCGTAAAAGGGCTTCCCTGTAACATTCTTCGGCAAGTTCAAACTCATTTCTTTCGTAATGAATTAAACCCATTGAATGCCATGCTTCGCCCAGCCCGTCATCTATAATTATCGAATGCTGGAAACTTTCAATTGCGTCGCTGTAATCTCCGGTTTTTTGCTGGGCAATGCCTAAATTAAGCCAAAGAAGGGGGTTTTCCGGCTCTATGGCAAGCGCTTTACGGAATAAGGGAATTGCTTCATACGGGCGGTTTGCCTCGGTTAATGCGATGCCGGAATTGTTTAATTTTGCAGCATTTTCCATTATTATTACTATATCCCAAAAATACCGGGTAAACAATAGAGTTATCGGGCTTCGCCTCATTTTTGTATAAATTGTCAACTTGCTCTATTATTTTTTTTCAATATACAATATAATAATTAAAAGCAATAAAATGAGGTTATTTAAGGATTGAATTTTTGAGCAGCCTCATTGTAAAACGGAAAGGCACAAGTGAAAGATATTAGTGAATTTAACAGTGGAATGACAGAATTTGAATTTTTCTCCTTCCTTTACGAAAAAATTGTATCTAGGGAAATTACATCATACACAAAATTAAGAGAGCTGGTTCAGCCTGTTTTGAAGGAAAAATGGACCCATCCTGTCTTTATAAGGGCTTTTCAGTTGTTGAAACGCCTGAACTGGGGGTTCTTTTCAAATATTTGTCCAAATGACCACAAGAAACTCTGGAAAGAACTTGTTATTCCGGACAGGGATTTCCCGGAAGTGGGGGAGCTTAAAAGGACACTGCAAATTTCCAACCTTTATGTAGCCATGTGCGATATACACGGCTATACCAAATTTTGCATGGAATCCAGAAAAAATCTGTCTATGATGCACACTCTGGACTGGGCTATTGAAAATGAGATAAAGCGAATCTCTACCCAATGCGGCGCTGTCAGCCAGAGGGAACGCGGGGATGAAATGGTCATTGTTGCTGCAAGCGCTACCGATGCGCTTATGACAACACTGTGTATAGTCGATTATTTTAGAAAAACCAATATTGTTAACGATCTTTCAATACCTACAAAACGTACCGGAAACGCGGAAGCATTACCGGTTTTCAATATTACCGCCGGAATTACAGGCGGTAATACCCAAAGCCCCTTAATCATTACAGAAAGGGGTAACCTTGCGGGATTTTTGCTTAATTCCGGCGCGAGGCTGCAAACACGGGCAAATGAACTTTCACCCAAAGAATCCAGAATTATGATCGCCAAGCAGGTCATGATGAATTATGAAAAAGAAAACGCGATCGCGAACAATAAATGCATTCTTAAATTAAATGACGCGATATACTTTTTCGATACCGGGCATATTGAGTTTAAGGGAGTTATGATTCCAACCTGTGAAGTTGTCTTTGACGCTAACGAACGCTACAAGGAACACTTTGCCGAAGAAATGACCAGGCTTTTTGTGTCTATCCGTGACAATCTTTGGGAGCAGAAAATCCTCCAAGATTTGATAGAACTTCTTGTTAAAGTCGCTCATTCAATGCCAAAATTTATGATAACGCCCCCGCAGCCAATTCAGGGTATGCAAACTATTGCAAATGAATCTTATGTACAGCTTTGCCGCCGCGCGTATAAGGCATATTATCTGGAAGAAGATTATTACACAGCAGTGGAATTTTTACGTTACCTGATCGATGTTAGCGAACAAATACCGTCTTTTGATAGACTGGTTCTTGATTACCTTCAGGGAATAACCGACAAATACAAATTCCTTCTGGCTGCTTATGAAACTCATATAGACAAGGAGATCGATGAAAAAGCTTCACAGATATTTCATGGAGATCATTATAAAGCCTGGCTTGCCGGAAAAAAAGGTTCGGAAGTTTATTCAAAATTAAAGGTAATAGGCCGGAAGAGCAAAGATTTAACCAAAAAGAAAAATATATGGCTTAATATGCTTGCAAAAAATAAAGAGCAAATGGAATTTACACTGTATTCAGGAAAGAAATAGTGGGGCTTGTCCGGTAACTGGTTATTTACCTCAGAAGTCCTGCATTTTATAAATGGATATATATGGAGGTATTAAGTGAAGTTGAGTATTCGTATTCCCTTTCTTTTCGGGTTGGTTGTGTTAGCGACTTCTTTGGGTATTTCTCTTGTAACAACACAAATAAGCTCCACAATATTAAGAGACACAATAATGGATGCGATGCATGCCGAAACCAACGCAAATTCAGAAATTTTAAGCGTAAGGTTGAGCGGCCAGCTTGATGTTCTTTCGGAAGTCGCTGTCCGTGTACGAAGCATGGACTGGGATATTGTTCAGCCAACCCTTTTAATTGATACGCCGCGTATCGGGGCGCTTGACATGGCTTTGGCTTTTTCCGATGGTACTTCTCACTATGCGGGGGATAACACTACCATTGACATTGCCGATCGTGAGTATTTTAGGAAGGCAATGGCCGGAGAGAAAAATATTGAGATAGTTGTCAGCCGCCTTAGCGGTAATGTTGTCGCATTGTTTTGCGTGCCGATCTTGCGGGATGATAGGCCGGGCGCGCCTGTAATTGGTGTATTGATAGCCCGTAAGGATGGAGCGCAGGCACTTACATATTTGGTAAATAATCTGCATACCAGTATGGAAACCGGGCGGTTTTTTGTAATAGACAATAATGGAACATTTATCGGACATCCGGACACAAGGCTGGTACAGACTCAGTTTAATCCGGTTACTGAAGCGGCAAATGACCCTTCTTTAAGAGCATTGGCCGACACGATAACGATGGCTTTAAGGGAAAGAGAAGGATTTTCCACTTACTATTATGAAGGTGCGGAAAGATTTGGTTATTATACCTATATTTCTGGCTTTCCGTGGATGCTTTTCTTTTCGATGGAACAAAATGAATTGAATGCAGAAAAAAATCAAATTCGCAATGCAGCTTATATAGTAAGTTTTGTCTTGTTAATTATAGGCCTTGTTATTTCATTTATCATAGGCAGGTCAATCGCTAAACCTGTGAAAAATGTGGCTGAAACACTAAAAGATATTGCTCAGGGCGAAGGCGATCTGACCTGCACCATTGCTATAAAATCCAAGGATGAAATCGGCGATCTTGCCCGTTATTTCAATCAGACTTTGGACAAGATAAAAAATATGGTTTTGAATATCAGGAAAGACGCAGTATTGTTATCCGATACCGGCAATGATCTTGCAAGTAACATGAATGAGACAGCCGCTGCGGTCAACCAGATTACTTCCAATATTCAAAGTATTAAAAGCCGTATTCTAAATCAGAGCGCAAGCGTCAGCGAAACACACGCTACCATGGAAAATGTCACAGTATCCATTAAAAAGTTAAATGAACATATTGAAAATCAAAGCTCCAATATTATGCATGCTTCATCGGCAATTGAACAAATGGTCGCGAATACCCGTTCTGTTACTGAGACTCTTTTTAAGAACGCGAATAATATAGTAACGCTGAAAGATGCCTCCAATATTGGACGCAGCGGATTGCAGGAAGTAGCGGAGGATATCCGGGAAATTGCCCGTGAATCGGAAGGCCTTTTGGAGATCAACTCTGTAATGGAAAATATTGCAAGCCAGACCAATCTGCTTTCAATGAATGCGGCGATTGAAGCCGCCCATGCAGGCGAGGCCGGTAAAGGTTTTGCTGTTGTCGCCGATGAAATCCGTAAATTGGCGGAAAGTTCAAGCGAACAATCCAAAACAATCAGCACTGTTTTAAGAAAGATAAAGGAATCGATAGATAAAATCACAAAAGCTACTCAGAATGTGCTTGACAGGTTTGAGGCAATTGATTCGAGTGT
>Ga0123353_10008638_pt1 | contig 13941 bp, 6 predicted proteins | sample TergutLab28metaG_3_FD_92763 | JGI IMG/M metagenome (GOLD analysis project Ga0123353, IMG submission 92763) | Labiotermes labralis P3 segment gut microbial communities from Petit-Saut dam, French Guiana - Lab288 P3 | ecosystem: Host-associated > Arthropoda: Insects > Digestive system > Gut ... | reverse complement strand
CGAGAGTATCGTACTTGCCGAGACGTTCCTGTTGGACGAAATGCCGCAATTTGGCCTTGACCGTTTCCGATGTAAAACCAGGTACGACATCGGTTGGGGCGGAAGACATATCCACCGGAAGGTCGGGCAGAATGCGCACGGCCTTCTCGTAAAAGGCTTTACCCTTTTTGGTTTTTGCGGTAAGAATCAGTATTTGATTCTTGTCCCAACTTGTGGCAATCCAGTGCGGCATGGGAGGGGGTTAGGGGCAGTGGTTTGGAGTTAGGGGTTAGGGGCGGGGCAGGAACGGAGCGCATTGACCGGGGCGAACGTTGGATACTCCGGTCGCTTCACTTCGTTGCGCTCCCGGCTGACATTCCCGGTTGGAAAAAAAACGATGCCTTTCCCAATGCCTATTTTAACCAGAAAATGGTCAAAACAGACCGGAATTTCTCCCATTTTAACAAAAATCAATCGGATGAAAACTTTGATGATGCAAAAAGATAACGAATTCGAAGAATATAACGTAATTATATGACATAACTTGTGACACTACAAAAATTGGGAAAAAAGAATAATTTTTTCTAAAAAACTTTTGCTGTCCTAAAAACGTCTTATTATAATGATTCATCATGGGTGGTGTTGGAGGTTTGTTTGAAAACTGCACTTATTATTCATCCAACACTCCAGTTCACCCTACTTGTTTTTGAACGCTTATCGAAAAGGTTTTATCTCATGGCTCGCATGTCCGAAACTCTTCGCTCGTTGTTTACCGGTTCCGGTTCCTTTGCCGACAGGTTGATTGATATGATTGACGATTTGGTTGATCCTGCCCGATCGTCGAAGCGTCCTTTCAAACGGTCGTTCATTTTCGAGCCGTTGGAAGAACGCGTCGTTCTGAACGTGTCGCCGGTGTTCATCGATTTGCCGGACGAGATCACCATTCTCGCAGGCGAAAGCTTCCACCTTGCCATCAACGGCTATGACGCGGATGGTGACGCTTTGACGTTCAGCACGTCGTCGAGTCTGGCAAGCGTTCTGACGGGCAACGACAGCATCCGCATGAGAATCGTGCAACGCGATTCCGCCGGGAATATCATCAATGATTTCGGCTATATCACCATCGAATTGTTTGAAAACGACGCTCCACTCACAACTTCGAAAATCAAGGAAGTCGTGGAATCGCACTTTTATGACGGCAAACTGTTCCATCGGATCATTGACAACTTCATGATCCAGGGCGGCAGTAAGAGCGGCACCGGTACGGACGGTTATTTTTCGCTGGGGCAAGAGTTTCAAGACGAATTTACCGATTTGCTGCGTCATAACAGCAAGGGGATCGTCTCCATGGCCAATTCAGGGAAGAACACCAACAACTCGCAATTTTTCATCACGGACGCAGCCACGATCTGGCTGGACGGCCCGAACTCACAAGGCCGCGGGCACTCAATTTTCGGTTTCCTGACCAGCGGTTATGATGTTTTGGATGCGGTCAGTGCCGTTGAAACCGACGGTAGAGGTTCCCCCAATGCCTATCTTTCCGATGATGTTACTCCGAACCCGAATTACAATCCGGATTACTATCGCCCGATTTTTGATGTCATTATGGAGAACGTCGAAATCATCCAGGACACGCAAAATGGAACATTGCGCATCATCACCGACACAAACATGGGCAACACGACGCAATACATCACGGTCATGGTTGATGACGGCAACGGTGGCCAGACGGAAAAAACGATCAAGGTCAATGTCGCTCCGGCGTATAATCAACTGTATTTGGATGACCCGGAGGTGGCCGAAGTCAAGGCCGGCGAGTCGGTCATCGTCGATCTGCCGGGCGTTGCCAATATCCAAAAAGACCGGATTGAGTATTTTTTCGACGCATACGAAGGTTCGCATCCGGGCATGAAATATGAAATCACGGCGGACAATCGTCTCAAGATCACCGCCGGGGCCAATGTTTCCGGGCCGCAGTATGTTTTTATCGCAGCCAATGTTCTTGACGGTTGGGGATATACGGAATATACGAAAACCGGTTATGCCTGCATGTTGGTCGTGGTGACACCCGCCGCACCGACATTGAGCTGGACTGCGGGCGACAACAGCAGCGATGGTAGCGGCATCACCTCGAACAACAATAAAGACGAACACACAACGTACCAGTTCACCGTCGAAAATCTTGTTCCCAAGTCGGAAATCGAACTTTATGCCAACGGTGTCGTCATGCCGTTTAAGATCATCAGCGACACCTACTACGATGATGCCGGAAATGTCGTGAGCAGTACAAACTCCGATAATTATGCGCGGCACACGCTGGTGGTCGAAACGATCGGCAGCGGCGAATACAAGCTCAACGACGGCGTTTACAATTTTACCGTCCTACAGTTTTATACGGCCTACACGCCCGACGGTTACCCCATTGGTCTGGAAAGTGATCTTTCTGCACCGGTAGTGGTCACCGTTTCGACCGTTGCGCCGGAATTTGTAACACCTCCCGAAGGTTTTGTCTATGACGTTGCACCGGGGGAAACGCTGGTCATCGACGTGGTCACGAAAAACGACGGTGGGAGCGTTGTCACGATTTCGTTTGTCGGCGACGTGCCCCCGGGCATGGAGTTAAGCTCGGACGGACGCACGATTACCTGGTCGCCGACGGAAGGTACGGAGATCAAGGATTACTCCATCACGCTCAAGTTGACCGATACGGTCGGCAATACCCGGACCACGACCTTTGTCGTTTCCGTACAGAACGGGGCGAATTTCACGATTGACGGCGATACCCAGGTCGATGAAGGTACCACGATCATGCTGGAGATGAGCCCGGTTGCCCCCGGCGAAGGCGTTTACATTTTTGAGATCATCGATTCAAACCTGCCCGAAGACGCTATTTTTGAACTGCTCGCCGGTGAAGACGGGCAGTCGGCCATGTTCCTGTGGACACCGACCGAAGCTCATGCGCCCGGCATTTACAGGGTTACGTTCCGCATGACCGACGAGGACGGCAACACGCGCACCAAGATGGTGCAACTCACGGTCAACCGGCTTCATCGTCCGCCGTATTTTGTGGATGCGGATTTCGAGGATGTTTATATCGCCAATGCCGGCGAGGAACTCGTCATCATCGTCAAGGCGCGCGACGACAATATTCCCAAGAGCGTGCTGACTTATGAACTTCTCGGTGACAACATCCCCGACGGCATGACGATAGACTCACAGACCGGGAAACTGACCTGGACACCGTCCAAGCTGTACAACAACCAGGGCTACAACATCACGATTCAGGTGACAGACGACCAGGATTTTACGGCAACTTACACGATTCGCGTTGAAGTTCCCAAGACGAACGATCCGCCGGAATTTACGCAGGTCGGACCGATCACCGTGTGGGACGACCACGGCACATTGGCCTGGACGATGCACGCGGAAGACACCGACAACTTCCCACCCAACGACATCCGGTATTCGCTTGTCGGCGACAATATTCCCGAGGGTATGACCATCGACCGGGAAACCGGCGTGGTGGCGTGGACCATCCCGGAAGGCTATGCAGGTTCCGATGTCGAGTATGTCGTGATGAACATCGAGGTCATGGCGGTCAAGATATACAGTGAATGGGTTGTCAACGAACTCGGTGAAAACGAAGAAGTCGAGAAAGAAGGCTTGTCCGGCACGTATTCGGTGAAAGTGACGATTTACAGTCGTGCTTACGAAACCAAAATGAAAGCCGACGAAAAGCGGAAAGAAGAAGAGCGGAAGGATGCCGAAGAAAAAGAAAAGATTGCGGCTTGGGAGGCCGTTCATTCGCAACTTCACTCCGCGTTTGACATTCCGGGCTTGCCGGGTGCCGACTTGAACGCGATGCAATTGCGCGACATCATGAGTGCAAACGGTTTCCAGCGACCCAACGGTAGCGTCGAAACGCCGATGTTCGTCCATGACACGCGATTCCGCGACCGATTTGACCGTATCACCTTTGGTATTGATCCGCTTGGAAAGGGCCAAGTGCAGGACACTGAAGAAACAACATCCGACAAAGACGCGGAGCAATCCGCACCGGCAACCGCGTCGCCCAACGCACCGAATCAGGGCGGCCAGGGAGGAACGTATCGCGCTCGCCGACCGGTTTCGCCCGCCGAATACATGCGTGGCCTTGAAAACGGGTTTTCCCGCTTGAGTACGCCGCTCTTGGACGCACTGGAGAATGTTGACATCCAGCGCGCCGTTTCCGGGGTCAGGAACGTCGGCGAGTCAATCCGTACCCATTACCATTCGACACAATCGGATGCGTCGTCATCGCCCACATCGACTCACGATGCCGCCATGCGCGACTGGGACAACTCCAACGATCCACTCCGCAACACAACACCCGGCAATCATTCCCGCGATCAGTTCAACTCCATGCGTTTGAAATAACAAAACCAAGCCGCGCACCAGGGGGTTGTGGCCAGGGGTGAGTTGTGAGTTGTTGATGGCGAGTTGTGAGTTGGTATCGCTGTCCCGAAGGGACAGAATTTCTTTCACCCTGCTTCAACCGGTGGTGACGATCGCGCACTATCTATTGTATCCGCCTCAACGGGGCGGTACTGAAGCCGGCCTTGTTACGCCCCATTGCCCATTGGGGCTACATATCTTTTTACGCGAGCTTGTCGCCCAGGGCGTTGCCCTGGGCTGTCATGTGTAGCCCTTTCATGGTAAAGACGGCGGTCACGGCGTGACCGCCCTACCTACAGCCTGCCCACTGCCCACTCATTTTGAACTTCCTGAACCGGTCACTGTTTCAAATTGTCATGGAAACTGTTATAATGGAGGTATGATGAAACGCTGGTATTGAATATTTTTGGAGGTTTTTTCAATAGATTTTATAAAGGACTGGGGTGTATTATGAATCGGAATTTCATGGGCGCGTTGGACAAGAACCTTTTCAAACGTGTTTTGGTGATGATCCTCGGTGGGGGACGCGGGACGCGGCTTTATCCGTTGACGCAATACCGTTCGAAACCGGCGGTGCCGATCGGAGGGAAGTACCGCTTGATCGACATTCCACTATCGAATTGCATTAATAGTGGTTTGGAAAGGATTTACGTTCTGACGCAATTCAACTCGGTCAGTTTGCACCAGCACATTCATTCCTACTACTTCGACAGTTTCAATCGAGGGTTCGTCGAAATTCTGGCTGCTCAACAACGAAACGACGGCGAAACCTGGTATCAAGGTACCGCCGACGCGGTTCGTCAGAACCTGAGTTATCTGTCGAGCCGCGACACGGATTATGTGCTGATCCTTTCCGGCGATCAGTTGTACCGGATGGATTTCGAGGAAATGCTCAAAACGCACATCGGAACAAATGCGGACGTGACCATCGCCTCGGTACCGGTGTATCAGGAGCAGGCCGGGGTGCTTGGCATCATGCGTCTCGACGAAGGCGGTTCCGGGCGCGTGGTCGGTTTTCTTGAAAAACCGCAGACCGACGAAGAATTGCACCACGTCCGCACCGACCCTGCCTGGATCGACACAACGGGAATCGAGTCGCGCGGTCGGGATTACATGGCCAGCATGGGGATTTATCTGTTCAACCGCCAGGTACTCGTCGATGCCCTCACGCAGACCGACTACAAGGATTTCGGCAAGGAGGTCTTCCCGGCGGTGTTTCGTTCGAAACGCGTTCACGTCCATCTTTTCGACGGCTATTGGGAAGACATTGGAACGATTCGGGCTTTTTTCGAGGCAAATATCAACATGGCATCGGAGAAGCCGGAGTTTTCGCTCAATTGTCCCGAATGGCCGATTTTCACCGAAAGTCGCTTCTTGCCTCCGACTCATATCTGCAACGCGACGATTCGCTACAGCATCATTTCCGACGGTTGCATCATTGAAGAAGGTGCGGTGTTGGAGAATTGCGTGATCGGCGTACGATGTCGCATCGGCAAAAACGTGCGGTTGAAAAACGTCATCGTCATGGGAGGAGACTATTATCCCACCCAAGCGGAAGACCTCAAGAATCACGGTTCGCCCGTTTTGGGTATCGGCGATCATTCGGTCATTGAGGAGACGATCATCGACAAAAACTGCAAAATCGGCCGAAACGCAGTCATCCGCAACACGAACAACGTGCAACTGACCCCGGAACAACCCTTCGGCATGATTCGCGACGGCATCGTCTGCATCAACAAGGACGCGGTCTTGCCAGACCATTGGTCGCTTGATCATGCCATCGGATAATCGGAATGGATAACGTAAGTGCCGGTGCCCAAAATGGAACCGGCTCTTGCGTCGTGCCTGCGGTTTTTGAACAACGAGTTTTTTGTACGTGTCCTACACCGGTCTGACAACGCCCAAAACAATGCCGACCACTTTCGGCGGCTTTTCGTAGCAGGGCATTCCCGTTCCAACCGCATTGGCTTGCGATTGTTTTCCGACGACGTCGTTGTGCAATTTTTGCATCGTCACGCCTGATTCCGTTTTGACCAGGACAATCTGCCCTTTGTCGGCGTTGGAGGATTTGCGGACGATCACAAAATCACCGTCGGAAAAGCCATGCTCCAAAGAGTCGCCCTTGACCTGGATGACATAAGTTCCCGTCTTCTTGACTTCAAGAATGCTTTCAATGTCGAGCGTTTTTTCTTCGTCCGTGGCTTCATGCAAAACGCCGTTAATCAGTTGACCGCGAAATTGAACTCCCCTGGGGGGTTTGGCCAATCGTGTCAACTGAATGGCACGGGATCGGTTGGCTTCCCGTGCAATGAGTCCTTTCTTTTCGAGAGCTTTCAAGTGACATGCCACTCCATTGGGAGAACGAATGTCAAATTCGTCTCCGATTTCACGAACCGTCGGACCATAACCGCGATTTTCAATCCGGTCGCGAATGTATTCCAGAACCCGTTGTTGTCTTTCCGTTAAACGCACTTCTTTTGTCACGAGATGTTTTTCCATATTGAACAGAGTATTAAATAAACAAGCAGTACCAATAAAGCAATAACAAAGAGTGTTTGGACTCGCGAAAAAACAACGTATTCCGTTTTTTCTGAAATACCATAAAAAAACGGTGTTTCAAGAAAAAAATATTGGCAGGTTATCACTTCGTGAGCCCAGAGAGGCGATAAGTCAATGCTTCAAACACAAGTTACTTGATGACAATTGTACCCATTCATGTTTTTATTTTGAGCTGTCATTCGGTCACAAATATACGAAGAAGCATCACTGAACTTATTGCCAACGTCGACGGTATTATAGTTATTTTTTCGTCAATAGCACAAGACGAATTTACAGTATTTGTCAAAAAAAAACGCGATCTTCCGAAACGATTTCATTCTGAAAAAACGACATTTAATACAAATTTTAAAGTTTCATGTGGTCATTATTACACTAATACCTGTTTGTATGAACAGGTTTTTTGGGCTTATGAGAATTATCAAAAGCCTATAGATTGCATAGACATATAAACAGTTGTTATATCATGATGCAAGAAATTTGCAAAAAATGATTTTGCAGCAATGATAAAGTAAACGCATGTATAGTAGCTGTTAAAAAATTTCTCCAAAGAAATTTTTTAAAGTAAGAGAAAAGACTTGCGGTGCTTCGATCGGCGGCAAATGACCGGCATTTTCAATGGCGACAAAACGGGCATTAGGCATTCGTCTTGCCGTCACTTTCATTTCCTCGACGGGAGAGACGGCATCCTGGACACCGCACACAACCAAAGTCGGCATTGCCAACGTCGGGAGCCAGTCCGTAGTATCGGGACGTTCCGCCATGCCACGATCAGCGGCAGCAACGCCGTTGACAGGTTGACGCAAAATGATTTGACGCACGGTTTCCCGAACATCATTTCCGGTTTGCGGTGCGAAGAGATTGGGAAGCATAGCGTCGGCCAGAGCTTCCAAGCCGGTTTCCGGCAAAGCGTCGGCTCGCCGTCTACGGTTGATCGCGGCTACTTCCGTGTCGGGCAATGCTTTCGTATCACACAAAACCAACCCGGCCAAACGATCTCCAAAACGTCGCGCAAAGTGTATCGCAACGTACCCGCCCATCGAAATCCCGCACACCACAACGCGGGACGAATTGCCAACACGATTCAGCAGGTCGTCCACGTCTTGGGCAAAAAGCGACATGGTTGTGACATGTGTGACCGGCAATTTTGTTTGTCCAAACCCGCGAAGGTCCGGGACAATCAAACGGTGAGTATCGCCGAGATGCCTGACAGTTTCATTCCATATTGTATGGTCGAATGGAAATCCGTGCAAGAAGACGACGGTCTTTCCGTATTTTGCCCCTTGTTCTTCAAAGAACATGACACGACTCCTTTTTGGTCAGTACGACAACACAACAAGGATCACCGCGTTTGCAACCACGCGATGCGTCTTGCGAAGAAACGGAGCAGGTCGGTTTCGTCATCCGGTCGGTTGCCGGTTTCCGTATTGGCATCCTTGTCTTTTCGCAATTGTTCCCAGGCCACTGCGTACAGGAACCGGTCATTTCCGTTTTCTTCGATGAGTGAAGTCATGATTGTTTCCAGCAGTTCGTTGGAAATCAAAATATCGTCCGAATCAACAAGCGTTCCTGCTTGCGAATGCAACGAATCGACTGCGGCAACCGGCGATGCTGCCGTTGTTGATAATAACGGTGTTGAAGCCGTACCGGAATCCATACGGTAAGAATAGGTTGCATGGAGAGGCATGGAAACAGTTCGCAAGCCGTCGAGTAAAACCAGTTGCCCGTCCTGCGGTATGAGACTTGAGTCTGGATTCAGAGAAACGGTGATGGAACAGGAGCCTCTTGCGAACTGGCTGATGGTTACGTTGTTGAAACCGACGGCCTGCCACGATACGGTTTGCTGCGCATTCGAAGCCGAAACACAACCCGGTGCGACGCAGTATTCTTCACGCGGGGTCATGTTCAGGAAAGTCACCGTGTTATTCGTTTCATCCGCGTTGATGGCGATAATCGTATTGGTATTCCAAACGCGATAACTCGTCACGGTATCCAGGCGTTGCACAAGATAATCGGCGACATGAATCCGGCTGTCGTTTTCTCCGTAAAACATAGCCGCGTTGTTGCCGCCGGAAATCGAATAAACGTCGGCTGTTTGAAAATTTCGCGTTTCAATGCGATAACCGCCTCCTTCAAACAGGACGAGATTCGACCGCAGGGTAAACGTGTCATTCGACGGAAGATCGAAGAACGTCGCAACACCACCCGCCCCGAGAGCAACGACGCTGACCTGTTCGACACCGAATGTCCGGTAAACCCGCGTCTCGGTGACGAGTATCGTATTGCCGTCCTGGAAAGTGAATTGGCAATTGTCTCCATCCGCATAAATTTCCACACAGTCATAGCCGTCCGACGCGGCAAAGTCGATCTTCTGCAAGCCGCTGATGTCGATGATGACATCATTGATGACCAACTCTTCATTCGGTTTCACAACGACCGGATCATCTTTCGTTCCTCCCCCGACGATCGTCACGGAGTCGTCCTGGTCAAGAAGGCCGAATCGAAGCAGACGATACAAACTTGTATCCAGTTGCATCAGGTTGCCGTCGTAACCGACACGAAGCTCGCCGTCGCTAAAATCAATGACATAATCGTTCGATTCACCGGGATTTCCGAGGATTTCGTAACCGTCTTCAATGATGCGAACGGCCTGCACCATTTTGGTCGAAACAATGGTCGGCAACAGTTCCGGTTCGACCGTTCCTTCGATTTTGACAACATAGATCATCCCATTGGTCACGTCGAATTCGAGGTGTTGTTTGTCTCCAACGAGTGTCGAATACCCGATCGGAATGGTGGAATGCGATGATTCATAGACGACCATGCGCGTTCCATCGGGCAGGCTGGCAAGCACCGTGTCCCACGAAACGCGACCGTTGTACATCGCTTCGAATGAATACAGAAGCCTGCGACCATCAACAAATTCAAGACCGGTGTCGCTCCAAGACGGCATACGACCGAGGTGCATCACATTGTCATCTTCAAGGACCGTGCCGACAATTTGGTTGCGATAAAGGTTGGCATTTGTCACGCTGAGAATATTGAGCAAGACCGTCCGGTCTTCTCCGGGATCGTAATCGGCATTCACCGCAACGGTGATGGTCAAGCTCGTCTGCTCCCAGGGATCGAAAACAATTCGCCCGGAAGTCGGCGTAAAATCAATGCCAGCTATGGCCGTTCCCGCGACTACTTCATAATTGACGACGATCATTTCTCGCGGTATTTCGCTGAGTTCAACAACGAAAACCATGTCAGTGGTTCCTTCGTCGCCTTCAATGACTTTGACATCGTCAATCGTCATCGTGGGAAGATATGCGGCGGTCATTTTCACCACACTGACCGCCTCGTCACTTTCCTGAGTCCCATTGGAAACGATCACGCTGACCGTTCGTGCTTCCAGATGCGGTTTGTCAAGGAGGTTTTGGTAACGGAGCGTTTGTAAGACCTTCGCATAGTCCGAAGCCGGTGCCGTACCGCTGATGGTCAGTGTCCCTGTTGCCGAGTCATACCGACTCGCCAGACTCGTGCCGTTGACATCGATCAGCAGCATTTCGTAGTTGCCGTCGGGTCGATCCTGCAATTGAACGACAGCGTAAGAAATCAACCCGCTTGCCGTCACGGTCATATTGGGCGAAACGATGAGCGACGGTTGAATTGTTTCCACGAACGTGACGTTGAAATCAATCCCCGTGTCCGCACCGTTAAGATCAACGATCGGCTTTGCATCCACCGCATCCTGAACCCGGAAGTCGGTTTTAACGTTCTGTCCGTCAACGTCGACCGTTTTGGTCAACGGTATCGGGAACGACGAACCGCTGATGGTCACGGAGTAACAGCCGTTTTCCAGATAGTATTGGTAGGCACCCGCCGAGGAAGTCTCAAATTCCGCAACGACCTCGTCGCCCTGGCGGATGACGATTTGCATTCCTCCCAAGCCTTCACCGGCTTCATACATGGAGTTGTTGTTGACATCGTCGTAGGCCACTCCGACCAGATAACCACCGTCGGGAAGCTGTACTCCATTTGAAAACGATGCGAAATCCACCGTCACGACCCACGGGCCGAAACCGGTTGTTCCCGTAGGCACTTCCTGTAAACCGATTCCGACCAGCGTGAAATTCGGTTCCATAACGTTATTGCGATGAATGTGCGACGAATTACCGAAGTCAATGACGAGAAACTCATGAATGTACGAAGCGACGCTTCCATTTCCATTGGCAGGAGGCGACATGCCAAAAGCCGTAATGTTTTCCGCAAAATCAAGTTTGAGGCCACTTTCGGGATCGTAGAAACCGGAAAGGATCAACCGTTGTTCCAACGACAATTCCCCTGGTAGTGTATGCGCTTGCGTCTTGCGACCGATCATTAGCGTAGTGTGTTCGTTGGCAATGTTGGCAAGCGTGCTATCCCAAGCAAGTGGAGCTGCCGGTGTAAGATCGGCAAATTCGCGTATCAAACGGGACAATGTCGGATAGGAATAGGCACCAAAATAGGAAGTGATTCGCGGATCATTGGCAACGCCCTTGTCAAGGTCGATGAAAATGCGCGAAAGTTCCCCCTGCGGATCAATCCTCATACGGTTGATCCGTTCCAGAAGCTCCAGTGCCTCCGGGGACGGGTCGAATATTGGGTTGGCAGACAGCATCTCGCGGTTTTCGAGCGATTCAACAACAAGCTGACGGAATCTCTGATTGCGACCTGACATAGCGTAGCCTCACAACAAAACTCGGTTATCCATTTCCTATAGAGACATCTCGTAATACCGGGAAATGAATAAAACTATTATACCAAGGAATAAGACGGAAAATCAAACAGAATAGTTCAATTATATTGTAAGAATTGTGTTTTTTTGATGATATTTTTTCTGCACTTTCGAATAATTCATCTCGGAAATCAAATGAAAACATCGCAAATGACGTAGTTTTTCAATTCTGCCGTACTTTATTCTGCTTTTGTAAGAAAAAACAAGAAACGATACGAAAAAGTCTTTGAAATCATATACACTTTACGCAACTTCCCTATTACTCCTCCCTTGAAAAGAATACATTACATTGTCAGACTAAAAAAAATTATTTCGCATTAATTGCGATAACACGTCGGCAGTGCTTCATAAAGAGTGCAGATTGAATTTAAGTAGAACGCAAAACAGCATCGCGGGAAACGCAAGTGACCGGGGAAAACAGTCAAACCTGTCGATGACGCATCGGGCAACTTTTCGTGTGGTATTTCAACCCTGTCGTTCAAACGGGAACAGGTCATCCAGCGGTGAGTTGGACAGATCGACGAGAAATTGCGACAGACGGTCAATGACAATCGTGAGCACTTTTTCGCCTTTTTCGGCGGTGGCTTTGTGCGGGTTTCCCGCCCCGGAGTTGGTGGTCAGCAGGTGCCATGCCCGCGTGACACCGACCCAACCGCGATTGACCGCCTCAAAGCGGGTTGGCGTTTTAGTGCCCTCGTCGGCGATCATCCTGCCGTTTTCGTCGCGGGCGATCAACTCAGGGTACAAGGCCATGGTGATTGAGGTTTCCATCTCGCCTCCGTGATCGTCCGGTTCCTCGAATATTTCGTCATACACATCGTTAAAAATACGAAACCAATTGCACAGGAACAGCCTCGCTTCGGTTTTGCCGAACATTTCGCGAATGTAACCCTTGAACTCGTTTCCTCCGTGACTGTTGAGCAATAATATCTTTTTGATTCCCTGATAGCACAGCGACTCGACGAGATCGGTCACGAGCCGATACATCGTCGAAGGGTTGACGTTCATCGCAAAGGGAAACTCGCGCTGATTCGTTTCCGTTCCATAAGGGATTGTCGGCAACAACATGACCTTGGCCCCGCGCTGCCATGCTGCCGCACAAATTCGCTCGCCGATTCCGGTACCCATCATGGAGTCGGTGGCGTAAGGCAAATGCAGGTTGTGTGGTTCGGTCGCGCCGATCGGCAACACCGCGACTTCATAATGATGCTGTTTGACTGTTGCGTAAGTCGTTTTTTCAAGATTCCAGGGTTGGGGCATGAAAATATCAATGTCAAAAAAATTGTTAATTTGCAACAAAACCTTGCCGAATGTGTCGAATATGCAACGGGTGTTTTGTGAAACATGCCGTATTTGATCGGTAACATCAATGATAATAGCAAGTTGTGCAAAAAACTGAAGCGAGATTATTCTTGGCACACAATGTGCTGTATAACATCAAGTAACCCTTTCTCCTTTGTTGGGTATGCGAGTCAGGTAAGTTGAATTAATAGGGGGTCTTGTCTTTTCTCCCTCCTGCTTCCCCTCAGTCCGGCCAACCATCCCTCCCGCCGGTTTCGACTTCCTGACAGCATACTCTTACTCGTCGACATGATTTGCCCTTGTTTTTTGGTTATTTGGGGTTAGTGGGCAATGGTCAAGGCAGTGTGACGGGTTACTGGTCGCAACGCTCCATTCTGCCGTGACCGCCGCCAAGACAATGCTTTGCGGAAATTGATTTTTGATTCCTTAGTCTGAAATTCTGATTTGAGTCGCAAAATTACTGATTTGGGGCAACATTTTCTTCCGTCGATGGAGGATTTTCTTGCCCTGAAACAGTATTTTTGCTCCATGAATCAAAATCTTTGCCCTTTGGGCATTCTTGCATTCACGTTTATTGGCTGTAATGACGTTCAACGGCAATTCGGCGGCGGTCACGGCACAGGGGAGCAATGCGACCCGCAACGCGTCGCCCTGCCTTCTTGCCCTTCGTGGTTCTTCGTGCCCTTCGTGGTGAAACGTTTCCTTCGTGGTGAAAAACGAAACTCCGTGAACGGTTATCGGATTTTAATATGCACGTCGCGCAGTTGTGCTTCCGTCACTGTGGTCGGGGCACCGAGCAGGACATCCTGGGCGTTGCTGTTCATGGGGAAGGGAACAACCTCGCGAATACTGTCTTCGCCGGTCAGCAGCATGAGGATGCGGTCGAATCCGGGTGCCATGCCCGCGTG
>Ga0123353_10008635_pt1 | contig 13942 bp, 11 predicted proteins | sample TergutLab28metaG_3_FD_92763 | JGI IMG/M metagenome (GOLD analysis project Ga0123353, IMG submission 92763) | Labiotermes labralis P3 segment gut microbial communities from Petit-Saut dam, French Guiana - Lab288 P3 | ecosystem: Host-associated > Arthropoda: Insects > Digestive system > Gut ... | reverse complement strand
TCCGGCAATGCTGCATCCTTTGTTTGGTGGAGAATCAGTCTCTTCAAGGAAGCGTCTTCACACCTGTTGACAGACAGTGGCACATGCTCACATTACTACATATTATAATACTGTCACCAAGACTGGGTTGGCTCTGTCATTCCCCTCTATACAAAACCAAAGACAAATTCTGTATGAGCTGCATAAAACAACACTGAACAGCACAATATAATTTTCATATAGATGAGGAAATACATGTGCCCCAAATGTTTTATCAACTATATTACATTCCAAACAGAGAAAAACACAACAAATTATGCAAAGTGTGCCCAGTTACACTACCAGTTGTTAGTGGTGTGGGGGACATCTCTGCCTCAGTCATATATCTCACAGGAATAGCCAAAGCTTCAAATGCTGTGGAAATGGCTACTGCAACAAGGCAAACTGATATAATACAACCAGCACAGCCATCCTGACCTACACATCTTCAACCCTATATTTAGAAGCCGTGCTCAGACCGAAGTATTTGAGTTTAACTGCCTTCCGCTTTTACATTTTTGTTAAAATTTCATAATATCTACACTTCTCAAACCTGATAATTCACTTTTTCTGCACCACTCCTTCCCCTGCCTTGTGACACCATGTCACCCCACTGTGAAGACTAAGCCCATTGACTACAGCATTCTATATAAGCAGTTTCAGTGGTTCAGAACATCATAACTAACTTGGCATATGATTACATCACTGACAACTTCCTTCATACACTGTTATAACAAAAAAGATATATAATCAGTTTGACGTAGGGTCACATTAACCAATAATCTGAGACCCCAACATGTATATATAGTTCTCACAGCAGTGTTGCTGCACATTCGTGTATTTTAATATATCTGTTCTCAAAACAGACTTCTTACTTGAGATTTCTATCTTCTATGAATGTCTAGAACCTATTACCCTGGTTAGAACACCCATACAAGACTTTCCAACAAAGTCCTTGCTGAATCAAGTATCTTGTTACTATGCCTGCAGTCCATGTTTTGGAAGCAAGAGCCAAGACCCACAACTTTATGTCACCAACCCCTACATTAGCCACTAAGGAAGGATAATTATTGTCAAACCCACAGAATGGGGCACCAGTTAGCTTCTTAATGAGGGCTCTGCTCCATGGAGTCAGTAACTTTCATTAATATGGCCCTGTTGTTGAAATCCTGGAGCTAGCCAAAACTTTCACGGAATTATGCAGGATGAAAGCCTTAGAGAACTTCCATATTCAATTAACATAGATGTATTCTAAAAGCAGTCACACACCCAATAATCTGGGAGCCTAGCCCAGCCCCACATGAAGTTACACATTATATCCAGCTGTGTGACGCCTGTGTCTATAAAAATCAGCATTTTATTTCAGTTATTCACAGTGCTAGACTGCATGTAATTCCTCAACCATGCTACATACTAAATAAGCACACATATTTGTAACAATATCCGAAGCCTAGATGTTGGAACACAAACATATCCAAAAGGCATACTTGTGAATTTACATAACCATTGAAACACAGTCATCATATATTGGCCAAAGAATATGAATCTTTATACACGTTAGACATCAGAACCTGGAACAACATACAGTGGACATCTCTTACACATGTATTGCCATGTATAATTTCACAGTGTGTGCACACTTCTATTTGATGTATGATGGATGTGTGTGTGACTATTCTGACTCCTTGATAATGGCCCTTCAAGGGCTAAAACATGATGGAGTTTTAATAACACGGACTATTGGGAAATTCCTGCAGACACAGTGTCTTTGTTGGATAATTTATAGAAATAAAACAGTGTATTTGCAACTTTAGGGCCCTTGATGTAGTACACCACTGTGTACCACATTCCTAACACTGCATGCAAATGACATAAGGGTAGAACTGTTCCTGTAACTACGAAAGCAGCAGTACTTCAGACTTCATTAGTGTTCTCTTTGCCAAAACTATATGGTTCTCAAAATTCTGTTGCTGCAATACTGTCAGTTGTTTAGAAAGTAAGAATATATGTATGGAATTCCAAAGAGAGAGAGAGACAGCCTATCTGCAAAACTAGCACTGAAGGCATTTTATGTAGATGGGAAAAGACCTGTGCTATAATGTGACCAAAATATATTTATGTTTCATTTAATTTTGTCAGAACCGGCTGAATATTTCAATATGTATTTCTTTTGTTGTGTATATGCCTACAAATTCGTCCTTCGGCATCCTGTAGTAACAAGCGAAATCACTCGTACCTGCAAAATTCTAACTTCACATATTTCCTAATCTATGCTTATGATTATAGGAATTCTACATTCTATAGTGTGGGCCGGGTAGCTCAGTATAGTGACTGACTACGGGCTGGACCATCTGGGATCAGTGGGGACGAGTTTTACCTCCCTTCCAGACTGGCCCTGGGGCCCATCCAGCCTCCTGTAAAATAGGTACCGGGTCTTTCCTGGGGGTAAAGTGCGGCTGGGGCGTGCTGCTGACCACTCACCCCCTTCTACTACTGCAGTCATGGAAGAGTAGAGCTATACCTCTACCCACCCTCTGGGCCACACCGGGCCTGTAACGGGATCACTTTACCTTTTTTATATATATTCTATAGCAGCTACAACTAGGCAAGTTGGCAGTGTCATAAGGAAATTCCCAGGGCATGCGAGTAAATTGTTTCCCGAATAATTTTTTTCCCTTAAAAACAAACACTAAGTAAATATCTAGGCTGTAACTTCGATAGCAATAATTATAGGAAGCAACTTTTTCATCTACTCAAGATCTGCCATGTACTTTTTCACCAACACATGAAATACACGTGACACGTCAAATATTAATACACAATATATCACGTCTTCCTTACCTTCAAAATATTATGTTGGTTCTTTCCTCAAAGTCATTGCTGGTATTTTAAACAGCACAGGATATTTCACAATTATTTACTTGTAAACACAAACACAAAAAACTCGTCTTCCCAACCTAAATACTGCCATAATTAATATCACGGATTACGCATTTACCTAGCATACAAGTTTGCTCTAGTCCTTTCCGCCAAATGCCACGAGTTATTCTCATAAGTGACAAATTGATTAAAAATCGTTTTGTCCATTATTTAACACGAAGGAAATGGGTCGAATTTCATGTTGAAATATCATAATCCAATTCACCTTGCGGATGGGCACCAATAAAATAACAAAACATACACATTTATTTAAGCCTTATTTTGCAAGTATGGTTGCAACATTTTCATCTCAAAATAGAAGACAGTCTTTTTTTCGTGTGGTGCAACACGATACTCTACGTTCTTCCCGTTCAGTACAACTAACTGGAAGTTTCGCTTTCAGTCACAGTCCCACCAGACTTAATTTTTGTTCACACCCTGACTTATTCCTCATCCACCCCCAAACCTAACCATCTGCCACAGTGAAGGACTGATGCACAAGATTTTCCCATAACAAAATTCTGCATGCATGAGAGTTTCACATCATGAGAATGCTCAGCCACCATTCTCATGCAGATAAGGAAAGGAATGTGCATACAGTCTGGATAACAGAGAAAGAAAACAATAACAAATTTGGATAGTAAAATCTCTTAGGAAGTGACCACTTACAACATAAATGCAAACAGACTGAAATGACTCTGAGACAAAGTTCAGTTCTGGGACTTGGAACGTCCATGACTGAATTATTTCAGTTCTATTAACAAGCGAGATATTTGATCTCTCCTATTAGACAATGTTACTGCAATTTGCAAGTGAAAAAACTGGCAACTTTCACACACGTCATAACACAATAGGGCCTAAGACACATCATACACATATCGACACGTTAGAAAATGCCTGCCCAAATGTTGATGCTACAGCTCCATTGCTGGACACTAACCTAGCAACTAAAGGAATAATGGAACACACATTAATGCAGCAAGCTTTGAAACATCAAGTGGGAGCATATGCTTAAGGTCTGATTTATTTAAACAACCTTCTCCGAGTATTTTAACATCACAACTAGAACTCCCATGGCTCAGCAGAATAAATCAACATAAAAGTACACACTTTAAACACCTGATTCATGGAACATACAGTGATACCTTGGCTAACGAAGATAATTCGTTCCAGAATCACATTCGTTAGCCGAAACACACACACAGACGGAAAAGATAAGCTCCTGGAATGCCCCGACCATTCGTGTTTGGTGAATTATGTTAGCGCGCGCATCCACTAAAACATTCGTTAGCCGAGTCCGAAAAACAGCGAAAAAATCTTCGTTAGCAGGGTCACTTGTTAGCCGAGGTATCACGGTATTTAACATTCAATTACATCTGCCTTTAATTTCAGCTTTCAAAAATCACAATCACTTTTATAATGAATATACAAAAATTACATTCATCATAAACAACTTTTACAAGCAGTTTACCTTGTCTTGGAAGTACAAGACACTCAGCACACATCAAATCACTCTGAACATGTATGTGTAAGTTTCAAGACTTAAAACCTCAACAACAGTATCATACTTGGTCAACAGAATATAAATCCTAATAAACAAGCCTCCTATAACCAACAGCACAGTCGTTTCACTACTTACAGAGAAATAACAACTTCTTAACAACAAACAAGATCCAGTTACATTCACTACACACAATATACGCAAGGCTCTTGTATTCTCAATCACACACAAATGTCACAGCCGTATTTATTACTGAACTAAATATGCACCATACACTATTCAGTGCAATAACAGCAAGATGTTAACAATTACAGACATTGAAACTCGTTACAAAAATGCAAACCACATCAATCAAACAAAAATTGCTTGTTGCTGTTCCTGTCACCAGAAATTATCGTTCAACTCCTTCATGCATGAAGGGAAATACACAATATACTGCTTTGACCAGTCTCACTGGTTCCCTAACATTTTCTCTTCAAATAAAATGTCAAAAAAGTAGTTGCAAAACTGAAGCTACCGACTGGACATACGTATTCAGTGACAGGTGGTACTAAACTTGGCTTTATGCTTACAGGCAGTTGACATTCACTGAGCAGTCAATTGAGTAATTTAATTTTTCCCACTGGTAATGTATTGCAAATGTGCAAGTAATTTGTAATTAACTTGTGCAACCATCTGGGTAACCTCTCCCATCCTAAACGTAAATGTATGTGCGGCAATAATGGGGGTCTCCATCCAACAACCTAACCACTCTTCCAAAGACTCTGTAAGTACCCCACATATCATTATGCTACATGAGATTAGGTCTGGGAAGCTCTCTTAGTTTTTCAAGTAACAAGACAGAACCACCCACTGGTGGCTGTGTGCTACTGAGGCCAGTTCACTGAAGTCAATATCGAAGGGGTATGCCACCAACCATGTCAAAACCCTCACTCCTTCAAAATATGACTATATGACTTCTCTTTTGGTAAATATGGCCAATGAACTATCATCGGCATAGGGATACTAATATTGACCATATGCCAGCCACATCTAGGGGTAACCAAAGTCGGATTTGAAGGGAACTCATCAGCTGCAGCACAACCCTAAACATTACTCACTTAATATAATATCAATACACCATAGAAAAATAATTTTTTTCACCCCCCCCAAAATAAAAAGTGACTAACAAAAATAGGTCTGGGCTCTCCAGGAAACTTCTTCACAGTCCCAAGGCCTACTGTCAGCAGAACTGTTCCTTCACCATCCCAATACCTACTGTCAGTACTTGTCCTTCACCATCCCAATACCTGTCAGTACTTGTCCTTCACCACCCCAAGACCTACTGTCAGTACTTGTCCTTCACTATCCAGGCCTCTTAATAAAAACACAACACGAATCACTCGTTACTTTTCAGATAATGTACTCTTTCTAAGCTTTCCAACTATTTTTGTTTTCCTGTTAACCTCAAGCCCTGTCACACGTTTATCCACCACCTTCCACCTTCATTCTCACACCCTTAACCTTTCCCCAACCCACCCCACCACATCCACTGTACCCATACTCTCCCAATCGCTCCTGTTCTCGGTCATCACAAGTGCAAAGTATTACAACACTTTCTAGATGGAACAGCAGGTTACTGACATCAGCAACAGTAACATATTTCTAAGAAATATAATAAACAGAATTGAAATTACTATTAGCTGCTTAAATCCAACCCAAAATCTTTTCTGTATGTACGGTGACACCACCTCTCTTGGGATGGTGTCACCGTACACTGCATATCAACATGCAAATCAGCACAAATAATTTTATCAATATCTTATATTTTAACACAGATTTAAAACCTTCATTTAAAACTTAATATTTAATATGCGTAAATTAAATTATTTTGACATTCTGTGTAATATATCCTTCAAAGAACACCTCCCTGACAATGGTCACAACAGAAGGCTGAATCATGTAGCAGGCTACACTGTTTCTAATACAAAAAATTTACATATCTGCATACGCACTTGTTGGTTGTATTTCTCATAATGAATCATTGGTGCATGATCATGAATCATCTAAAATCAATACTGTACTAACTAAAGTGAATTAATGACAGGAATACTGTGGGGGGAAAAAAAGATACATGACAAATCAGCTGAACAGCCCAATCTGCTAGACAGCACACTCAAAATGGCAGCTTATGGGTATAATCATGATGGGATCTGTCACATTAAGTCAAGTATTAAACTGTGTAAGGGTGGAGGTTTACAGATCTTTTGGAGATATGGCAGGGCAAATATTCTGACAGCAAATGACAACAGTGTTCACAACAAATCAGCAAACTGGGCTGCCACAACTCAGGATGTTAACAAGGCACATTTGTAAGTTTGAACCAATCAGTATGGATACCTCGATGTATTACCTGCATAAAAAATCAATAACAAACACATTTTACTGCAGCAGCCACCAGTCTGTGTCCCTCATGTGTATTTTCAGTTCAGACTCTGCACTATAGAATGTACTTTGACTCATAAAAATCAACGCAGCAGAACTAGTATGAAAAACATGAGCCATGTTCAGTAAGTAATGCCCACAACTCTGTAATTTTTGTGTTAATTAGGCATTTAATTTTTCAGTTGGCAGTAATACTAGTAGTAGGAATAACATGCAACAGGTGGTGCAACAGTCAATCAGCCAGAAGCTAGTCAGGAGTATGTTGTGCTACTGCAAAGACAATGGACATGGTTCCACACAGAAGTTATAGGGTGATTCGGTTTTTATGGGCAAAATAACTTTCCAACCCCGAAACTCACCATCAATTCACAGAAAATGTGAGAGATGCAAGGTGATGGCATAATGAGACTGCAGCAAGTCAGAAAATTGTGCAAAGTTCAACAATGGTTAAGGGGAGATCCAGATGATCACACCAATCGGCCTGGCACATCAAGCATGGAAAGAAGCACAAGAGGTGACGAGTCGCACTTCGAGACTTCTCTGCTGCCCTGGAGTTTTGCACCAGAAGTGTACACAACACTGCCATGAAGAACTGTGATACCACCAACTGTGCATACCAAGTACCAAGATGCCTGGTGGAAGAGCACAAATATCAACGTTTTGAGATTGCTTTCACCTTAAAGAGGAAGGCAATGAGTTCCTGGAATCCCTAGTAACAGGTGGGGGGACATGAACTAGTTCACTCCTCAAATGAAACAAGCTGAGAGGCAAGGGAAACATGCAATTTCTCCAACAGTAAAAAAATTCAGTGTGTGTCTGTCTGTTGGAAAAGCTGCAACATTTGTAGTCTGGGCTGCATAAGGAGCCATCCACTTGGAACACAACGACCAATGCAAATGCCCATTACAACAAGGTGTGATCCCTCAGCACAACAATGCAACCCCACACAGTACATACCAGACCTGACAGAAGTTGGAGATATTTCAATGACAACTTCTGGACATTCCACTCCACAGTTCTGACATTGCCCCATTGGATTACCCTCTGTTGGGCCTCTAAGCGACGCCTGAGAGGTCACCGGTTCCACAGTAATGAGGAAATGAACATGAGCGTTCATGAATGGCACTGAATGCAGGAGACCAATTCATACAGCAACAGAATTTGTAAACATGTGCCAAGGTTGGCCAAATGCACCAATGTGTTCAGGGACTATACTGAAAACCATAATAATTCAGCAGACTACATGAGCTGCATTCCATGCTATCACAACTTCCCATTTCATTTTATGACGCCATGTATCGTACTTAGTAAACATACCTTGCGTCAAGAAGTCAACTGTCAACAGGACAACTGCCATATCGAAATTTATTCACACAACGGCTTTCGACATGTTTACCAGGAATCGAGCTATCTACAGAAAAATGTGAGTATAGGAAAACAAAAAAAAATTCACCTGTTAGTTACAAATATGAAAATCATGGTTACTTCACTATATTTCTGTGATTTGGGGTTCCTCCCATTATCTTCTTCTACAAGGCAATGGAAAATGAAAACTTTGCTACACAAACACAAAAACTGTAAAATATTTTGAAGTTAAGATTTCCAACATGATAATCCAGGAGAATTACAGAGTTCAGGTTGGTCCAGATGTTCGTAACGACCTTCCATTTGTTCAATGGCTTCAGCACAATGTTACTTTATGTTTTTACAGTTTCTTTCTATTGAACTGTGTATCTATCACTGACACAACATTAGTTTCATCAAAATATCATTCTAATACTGACTACCACAATCTGCAGCATTTCTGCGCAGAACATGAGACCATATTAACGTTCTAAGGAACGTTACTACAACATTCCATTCAAATTTGCAAGGACATATCTGGCCTGACAAAAAATTCCTAAAACACTCTGAAGAGAAGGCTTCAAACTTCCACGGCACAGCCAACTAAATCACAGGCATGAATGAGAAAACCTATACATACATATCTCAGTATCTTTACAAGGAACAGATAGTTACATCTTCATGTCAAGCTAACACATACAATAAAATGTGGCCTTTCAAATGTGCGCCTAAGATCAAACTGAATTGACTTAGCGACTATAAAAGTCTCCCTGCAGAACTGAATATGTAAGTCACCCATAAACTTACCAACAAACTTACAGCAAACATACCAATTCCCAGTGATATGTGAATACAATTTACACAACTATGTACAGATATAGGTAGGAATATATACATACATTTACATCAAAATGGGATCCACTGAAACTAACAGTATATTCAGTGCATTAGACATACATTTATTATATACAATTCCAACTGCCAGGACCTTTTAAAACAAACCAACAAAATGCATGTTGTATAACTTCATAGTTTACATTCCCCTATATGTTTTGGCTTAAATAAGCAATCTTCAGGGAGACTCAATCACAAAGGAAAACAGTTTAGCCAAAATTGTAGCAGAATATAAACTATTGAACAGTCCAACACAAATCTGTCTCAAAAGTGCAATTAGTTAGAATATATGTAATAAATGAATGTCTAAAATCAGTCCCGTTACAGGCTTGGAGTGGCCCAGAGGGTTCCAGGAAGTTAAGGTTCCCAGATTTCATGACAACGGCACAGGATGGTGGTAAGGTTGTCAACCTCACGCACCGGCCGCCTTTACCCCCAGGAAATGCTCCTGGTACTCATTTCTGTTAGAGGCTGAGTCGACCCCAGGGCCATAGTGCGATCAGAAGGATTTTATGTCAATGAAAAATTCCTGTGACACCAGCTGGGATCGAACCAGCGACCTTCCTTTTTGTAGCACAGCACCTTAACCACTGTGCCACTGCGGTTCCCAAATGAATGTCTAAAGCATGCAATATAATATACAGTTTTTAAATAGCCAACAGGAAAAAATAATCCAAAACACAAAGGGAGTAGACAGTAATGTGTATGTATGTCAATATATGCCCTCCTTCCCTTTGTGACTGTGTCTGCCTCAAGATGGCTTAAGCCAAAACACACAGGGGACTTTGACGTTCAGGTGACCGTGCATCACGATAAATTCTTACAATAAAACCAACCAGATACACTAATTTCTCAAATTTATTTTTTGAATAAAACTCCGCGTGTTTCGGACAGAGGAACTGTCCGAAACGTAGAGTTTTATTCCAAAAATAAATTTGAGAAATTTGTAATCTTGTTGGGTTTATTATATGAATGTAGGGGACTATAAACTGTAAAACAGTATGCAATATATTTTGTTTGTCAAAAAAAGTACAATTAGTTGGAATTACATATAGTAAATATCCATAGGTTACACTGAATGACTAGTAGAGCTCAGTTGAAACCTGGTGGTACACAGTGACGCACAGTAGGGGAAATGAAGGGGAAACATGCGAGTGGAGTGGGTAGCCTTTAGTCTTGCACTCTACCTCAGAACATGATGTATCCAGCATTACTACTGCTGATGCGCACACCTCGGCTGTCAGTAGTCAAATGAACTGACACCCCCGCCAATTTAAATGGACTTGTCCGTTTCGCTGAAAGACTAGATCTGGTTTCTGCGTGTGTGCCATCACGTTTCAAATGTGCTCTAGCAAATGGAGGGTATAACATTTTTTTAAAATCAGAGTACTAAATTTACTATTCAGAAGACAATATTTCTTGTTTTAATACTATACATTCATGAAAGGAATGGATTTAAATTTCATATAAAATTAAATCACAAATCATTTCATCTTCACAAGGTACCTTGGACCAATTAATTAGGCTCATTTTCAGGGCTATGTTAAAATTGTGACAAAAGTGCTGAGAATGGGAGTCACAATGTAAAACTCTTTGTTTCTCAAGACGTGAAAACCTGGACGTCTGATACTACCATTTTCACTCGGGAGGTACACAGCATGCTCTCTTCATGCTCTGAAGATTGTTGCAACCATTTGCTTCATTGCAGTAAGGCCCACCTCTGATGTTGTCACAGTAAAAGAGACATTCTGGGGTGAGGACAGGACACCTCTTCACTAGACAGTTTAGCATGCGTGCCGTGAAGCGGAAACAACCACTCATGTCCAACAGCCCAAGTTTCCGTATAAATGTACCTGACTTCATTAATTCTTCAAGACTCTTATCAGTAAGCTTGTGACAACCTGAAAGAATCAGGGAACGCAGCCCTGATACCCTCGCTCTTCTTCGGCACTCAACGTATGGAACTGACCAAAACCCTTCATCTTCTCTTCCAGTACTTGGCTGACTCCTTTGATCAGTCACGCCAATCAGTGGCATTTCTGTCATCGATGTTGATGTGATTAAGACTGACAACAAGTTTCTCTGCATGTCCCTGTCTATTAATTCATCACTAAATTCCTCCTCCTCATGTTCCCAGCACTTTATCAGTGATATAACTGCAGAGTCTTCCAAATTCTCACACCCTGAGAAGCGGACTGTAGTCAGGAGTCTACAACTTCCATTTGCCTTCACACTACAACAAATGGTCAATCACTTAGTCACTGAAGATAGTTATGTTGACATTACACATTCTCTCTATACACTACACATACAATAGGATACATCACATGACAGACCACAGTGAAAGGAATTAGGATACCATGAACTATATTCAATCAGGAAGGCAGAGCCTCTGCAGCAGGTATTACCAACTTATGCCTGAATGTTCCTGCATATCTAATTGAATCAGGTCTCAACATTTCCCTCTGGTAGATGCATAAGGGCAGTTTGGATAGCAAAGACAGTACACCGACTTGCTATGGGCTGCACAGTCCGGGGATCGAATACTGGTAGGGGCAAGATTTTCTACGACTGTCCAGAGCAGCCTCAATGCCCACCCATCCTTCTGTACAACAGTTCTGGGTCCTTCCTGGGAGCAACTCCACCACAGCATGGTGCTGACCACACATCCCTTCTAGCACTGAGGTTGCTAGTGGGTTAGAGCTACGCCTCTGCCTCTCCTCTACGCCTGAATAGGAATATCAGAGAGTGATCTTTACCTGCAGATGCAAATAGTGTCTGCTACAAACAAAAAAAAAAGAGTCTCCTGGAATTATAGATTTTGACTTTGTCCACTACCTAGTGTTCTGAGTAGACAATAGTTTGTCAGAAAAAGGATCCTGTTAACCTGAGATGCAAACACAGGAAGGCACCCATTCAGTTGACTCCAACAGAAGCAGCTGTAGTCTCCTGATGCAGTCCACAATGCAAATTCCAACTTCCACCTAATTTATAATTATATACCTGTACTACACCAAAGACAGTTGGAGCAAATATTCACAAGGTACAGGGTTTTGAGAGGTCAAGAAAAAGATACAGTTGTCCCTGTCCAGGCCATGAAGGCACATAAGGGGAGAAGAGGTAGGCCTCCACTCATTCTTCACTTGGCACTAGACAGTACTGAGTGGTCAGTATCATGCCCCAGCCACATTAACCCTGAGAAAGAACCACAGTACATGTTGAACAGGGAGCTGGATGGACCCCTGAGCCAGTCTGGATGGTTATGGACCAGAGAGACACTCTTGCCCTTTCTGGGATTTGAAGCAGATTGTCCAGTCTGTAGGTAGTCGCTATACTGACTGAGCTGTCTCGGCTCTTACATATAAACCTCCTCTCTAAATTAGTACCATGTGTTTTAACTTCAGTTGACAATACTGACTGGGTAATTACAGGATGAGCAAGGTTACGTTCCATCAGCATGCTACAAGTCTCTCCTTCTCCATAATTAAAACATACTAAGAAATAATCTTCATCTTACCAACACCAGTTCCCTAGATATTAGCAAGTGTCAGAACTTACCCATGAAATGCACTGAAGGACAGTGCTGTGTAACTAACATCTAGATGAACAACATTGGGGCACTGGAGCATAAATAAGTTCAGAAGCAGGTCATTTATAATACACGATGACCCAAGATTGAGCTCTTTCACACCTGACCCAACACGCCAGAGGACAAAGCGCAATAAACTGGAAGGCAAAAGTATCAGCCTATAAATATCACATAACAGTCAATACAAAATGAAACAAAAGCTGGCAATAATGATGGCCACAATATATTATGTTGCGGCCAAATTCAGAAGTGCCATGCCTGATGACACTCAAATTTTACCCATTCCTTCTATTCCCCTTCCACCATCTATGGAATAGACCAGCTGGGCTAAAGTACTGGTCATTAGGAAAGGATACCACTTCTGGCATTCACAATGACAGAATGGCTAGACAATTTAAGGGGACTAAAGAAACAAACGGAACCACAACACATATCAGGAGGATGAGTGGAGGGGGGGGGGGGTCAATCTGTAAGACTTCTCCCTCCATGACCCATATAGCCGCAGTCAACATAGGGCATGTAAGAAATTCCAAGGCTCATAAAGTTCACAGATTAGAAACCTGGGTTTGATAACAGGCCAGCCAAAAAGGGATTTTAGGTGGACAAAGTGGCACTGGGGCAGGTTTTCTTCCCATCACTCTCATTCCAACACTGCTTGAACATATTCATTTCTGTTCTACCAACACTACACAAACTTAGCAACTGACAGCTTAGTTAAATAACATAATTATTTCTCTTTCTTTAACTGCTCTGATTTCACTTTGCTCCAGTCAGAAAACCAGAACACATTCAGAAGCAAAAAAATATTATGGTCAAATAAGCATGCATACATGCTCATGCATGTAAAACCCTCCAAGATTCCAACATTCAATTCAAATGCAGTGAATTCCTACATTTCAGTGACGCAATACATCATTGTGGTAACCTGGACAGCAGAGTCAGTATAATGACTTACTTTTTTGACATTCAGCTGACCGTGCATCGTGATAAATTCGTATAATAAAACCAACTAGATGCACTAATTTCTCAAATTTATTTTTGGAATATAATTCTGCATGTTTCGGACAGTTCCTCTGTCCATCATCAGGAGTTTTTCACTGTACACACACCAATGGTGTATGTCATACGGTTTGCTGGCAGCTTGTGAGCGGAGTTCCATCCTGATCCTGCTCACAAGCTGTCAGCAAACCTGTATGACATATACCATTGCTGTGTGTACAGTGAAAAACTCCTGATGATGGACAGAGGAACTG
>Ga0123353_10008631_pt1 | contig 13945 bp, 13 predicted proteins | sample TergutLab28metaG_3_FD_92763 | JGI IMG/M metagenome (GOLD analysis project Ga0123353, IMG submission 92763) | Labiotermes labralis P3 segment gut microbial communities from Petit-Saut dam, French Guiana - Lab288 P3 | ecosystem: Host-associated > Arthropoda: Insects > Digestive system > Gut ... | reverse complement strand
CGAAAGGGTGGAAGAGAAGCGGACACAGCTAATTCCCCTTCGAGACGAAGGGGTGGACGCGGAGCGGACGGGGTAGTTGACTAGTGGATGCAAAGGAGGACAGGGTAGTTCTGGATTGCTTTACAGGCTCGCAATCGGAACATGATTGCGATCCCTCACCACCGAGTATGGAAACATGTTGCGGAGGCACAATTTCTGAGTATCAAATAACACCTGTTTCCGTAATATGACAAGGCAGTTGCACGCAACGGTCCTTCTTATGTAACAGTCACCTAGAGAGAGGTGGCAACTTGTTGACGGGGTATTTTTTGTAGCTGTAGGGCCGATCTCAGTATCGTCCGCAATTGACTTTGTTATCATTTACCGTAGTGACGAAAATAATTTATCGATTGAGAGATTACGATCCTATCCAGAAAGAATTTCTATCGGCTGGCCCTTCTACATTTACATGAAACAGTTCTCAATAAAAAGAGTTTTATAAAGAAAAAAGAACTATAATCTATCATCAAAATGATAAGGAGTTATTTATTTCAAGAATAGAAAAGGATCCGACAACAAAATATGTTTTTACTATTTTAAAAATAATCCTCTTGACAAATATCCCTATGTTTATTTTCATTGCATTCGATATTTCGAGTGTGATAGGGTGGATGGCAGGTTCGTTCGCATCGGCAGTGAATTTTGGTTTAATGGCATTCCATACAGAAAGTATGGTACTACAAGGTGGAAAAGCAGGGAGCAAGAGAGCAAGTAAGTCTTTTGTCTTCCGATATCTGTTTTTGATTTTGTGGTCGATATTTGTTTTGATTGTGATAAAACCAAATGTAATGACATATTGTTTAGGTCTGTTAGCTAGTCAACTTTCGATAATCTTATATCATATTTATAGCTCGATAATGAATAGCAAATACAAAAAATATTTTCGAGGTGATGATGAATAAAAAAAAGATACGGTTGCGTTATATAGTACTAATTTTTTTCATATTGTTAGTAGTTATTTCTTTCTTTTTAGAGAAAGAATTGTTTATTGGTAAAGATCAAGATACAAAAAGGTTTTGCATAAAACTATTAGATAAGAATGAACCTATGTCAGTTACGATAAAAAGTGATATTCAGCCCGACAAATTTGTAAAAGAAGAAAATGAATTAGAACCATGGAAATATACTTATAACAGTGAAACTATATATAATTTTTTTAAACGAGTTCCTATGGGGGAAAATAATGCAATATCGAATTTCAGAACATGGAGAATGATTATAGCCTTAGATATATTAATTATATTAGCTGCTATTTATCTCAGAAAACAACTTCGGTTTATCCCTTCAATTGCTCAAATACTCTTTGAAATGATTTATCATTTTTTAGAAGATATAGTGATAGTCTCCTTAGGTGAAAAAAATATCAAATTTTTACCTTATTGTGTGACTTTATTCTTCTTTATCCTGATTTCAAACTGGTCTGCTATGATTCCTATACCAGGTATTGTTGAACCTACAAGGTATTTAAATGTAACAGTAGGATTAGGTTTGATGTCACTTTCAATCGTTCATTTTAACTCTCTTAAGAAGAAAGGTATTGTAGAATATTGCAAAGGTTTTTGTGAACCTGTTTTTCTTTTCGCACCATTAAATATAGTAGGTGAATTAGCAAAAGTAGTTTCGATATCGTTCCGTTTATTTGGAAACATCTTTGGTGGTGCTATAATAGCTTTGGTTGTTACTAGTCTTACGAAAGCAGTATTAGTTCCAATAGGCTTGAACTTATTTTTCACTATGTTTGCAGGAACTATCCAAGCTTTTGTATTCATAATGCTTTCAATAACATATCTTTCATTGGAAATAACTGATTAAAGGGGATTATATATGGTTACGGAATTTGCCAATGTTACACTTTTTTTTAGTGCTGCTCTATGTACAGGGTTAGGAGGTATAGCTGCGGGATTCGGCGAAGGTGGTATAGGTTCGTACACTATGCAGTCGCTTGGTCGACAACCAAAAGCAAGTAATGAACTTGTCAAAACAATGCTAATTGGTGTGGCAGTTACAGAAACAGGATCAATATTTTCACTCGTAGTTAGTTTACTATTACTTTTTGGAGGTTTTAGTGGGGGAGAATTCGATATGGCACGGACATTCTCTTTTCTCGCTGCAGGACTTGCTATGGGTTTAGGGAGCATGGGTAGTAGTTTAGGTTCCGGTTACACAGCAGCAGAAGCTTGCGGAGGAGTCGGTAGATATCCTTCGAACACACCAGGTGTCACCTCAAATATGATCATCGGCCAAGCTCTTACACAAACATCAAGTATCTTCTCATTGATCATTGCTTTGCTTTTATTATATTTAATACCCGATAAAGCTGAAGACCAATCGATGGTATACCAAATATCAATGTCATGTGCCTATATAGCAGCTGCTTTAAGCATTGCATTAGGTTCGATGGGTGTGGCTACCGGAGTCGGCTTTGTAACAGGCAAAGCTGTGAAAATGACCAATAGGTTTAAAGAAGATCAACCTTTGTTTCTACGAAACATGTTTGTCGGTGTGGCTGTTACAGAAACATGCGTGATTTACTCTTTAGTTATCGCTTTCTTACTCATTTTTAGATGACCTTGAATTCTCAGTTTAAAATGATTCGAAAAAATATAATATTTATGATAGCTGTTATGTTTTTTGCTATATTACGATTACATAGTTTAGAATGTGTGCACGGAACAATAATAGAAGGAACACATGGAAAATACATCAAAGGTGAGACCTATATTGCAGGAGAAATTGATATTTGGTTTCATGAGCATATTACAGAAGAAGAAATAACACAATTTATAACTAAATATTCGTATAGCGAGCTAAAACAAAAGTACAGAACATCGAATATCTTAAAGAATCTTAGAAAATTTATGTTTAATGATGAATTAGTTTGCGATATTTGTTTATGGGGTTCGATAATAGAGGAGAATATTGTTCGTTCATCGTGGTTAGCAACTATTTGGGAAGAACTCTACATACCAAATGATCCCGGTTTTTCGAATCAATGGAGTTTAAGGAATACGGGTCAATACATAAATGTAAGCGAAACTATTTATCCTCTATTTATAAATGGAACAGCTGGAGCAGATATAAAAGCTACAGAAGCATGGTCATTTATAAATAGTACTCAGGGTAACAATAGGGAAAAAGTGGTAGCTGTGATAGATAGTGGATTCATACGGCATTGGCCAGATCTAGAGCAAAGGTGGAGGATAAACCACAACGAAACGGAAGATCCATATACAGATGCTGATGGAAATGGTGCAAGAGGGGACTATTGGGGTTGGAATGCTACAACTAACAGTGGAAATATACCAACAGGACCAACCCTCTCTTCACACGGTACTATAGTATCTAGTATTGCTGCTGCTATAGGTGATAATGGTACAGGTATAAGTGGTGTTTGTCTCAACTACTCCGATATAAAAATATTTCCTATTTGTGCTTCTGCTGATTCAATTAATGGTGGAGGATTTAATAATTATGGTATTTTACGAGCATTAGAATATGTAAGGAATCGAAAAACAGAATATAACAATGATCCCACTACAGGCGTAAACTTTGTTGTAGTTAATATGTCCTTTATAGCGTATAATGCATGGAATACACAGTACAAGACAGATCTTGAAAATTTGATAAATGAGATTGGACAAATTGGTGTTTTATCTGTAGCAGCTGCTGGAAATAATGATTATAACAATGATTTATATCTACCGATCCCAGCTGCTATTAATTCGTCGTATTTGATAACAGTGGGAGGTACAAATCATAATGATGAAAGATGGTCGTCTTCTAATTATGGACAATATACAGTAAATATAAGTGCACCAGCAATGTATATATGTTTTCCAAAGTATGATGTGCAAATCATAGGTGGAAACTTTGTTTATACACCTGCTGGTTTTACTTATTTATCGGGAACTTCGTTATCAACTGCTTTCGTGACGGGAGCAATTCCCCTGATGTATAAAGCGGCCTCAGTATACTTATTAGATAATTTTGAACTCGATTTCCCAATATCACTTACTCATGCAATGAAAGCATGGGTATTAAGCTCAGGTGATTCTTTATCTACATTAGGAGATTATACTTTAACGGGAAGAAGATTAAATGGTCTTAATGCAGTGACTTTGGTCCGAAATGTAAGTATTCCTTTAGAAACAGTTGAAATAAGAACAAACTTAGTATTATACGACTACGATGGTCCTCTAAATAAACATTATAAAATATTACAAAGTGCGACACTGACGATTAATAATTCAAATTATTATCCTCATTTGAATCCAAATATAAGTCCACTATGTGGTTTCGAAATAGTTTCCGGAACATTAAATTTATTGAACACTACACTCGATTTGGGTGACGGGTTTATCATAGCTTCGAACCAAACTAGTAATATTAATATACTAAATGGAATCCCTATACAAACTATAAATTTAAAAAAAGGAAATATAAATATAAGCAATAATGCTTCAATGTTAATCGAAAGATGTAATATAACAATGGCAGATTCGTCTTCATTTAAAGTAAATAATTCTACTTTGAACCTAAACAATACAAGGCTCTCTTTTAAAAATAGCAGTTTTGAAGCAGTTGAGAATGCCTTTGTTAATGTTTATAATGGAGCGAAACTCACCACTACAGAGAATTCATTTGCTATGATTGGAATAGATTCCGATTTAATATTAGACAATGGTAGTTTAGAAGAGAAAGAAATCATATTCCAACATAGTTCTCATATTTTGGAAAAGATTCAAATAATATTTTAGTGAGTAATGGTGTTTATTTTTATAAGATAGAAACTGAAAATAATATGGGGATCAGAAAAATAATGTTATTGAAATAACAAGCTTATTTGTGAGTTATATAAATTGGTCAAATAAAAAAAAATATAGAAACGGAGAAAAAAAATGGAAGGAACAGGCGTTGATTATAGTGCAATAGCGGAAGGCATTTCGAAAGGAGCGGCATATTTGGGAGCAGCAATAGGTCTCGGAATTTCTGGTGGCGGTGTAGGAATGGGTGAAGGGTTCGTAGTAGGGAAAGCTATGGAATCATTAGGCAAGATACCTGAACAATCAGGATTAATCACTAGAACTATGCTAATAGGTGTTGCCGTCGTTGAAACATGTGCGATTTATTCGCTCGTGATAGCTCTTTTATTATTGTTTGCAGTTCATTGATTACATAGTAAAAACTATAATTTTAAGGAGTAATCTATGTATATAGATTTTTTAGTACTTGCTACGATACTAAATTTTGTGTTACTTATGGTAATATTAAATCGTCTTCTTTATAAACCTTTAAAGAAGTTTTTTAATGATAGACAGAATAAGATCAAAGAAGACTTGTTAGAAGCTGAAAGACTAACAAAAATTGCAAATGATAGAGTTACTGAAAAAAACCAGGAATTAAGCAATTTTAGATCCGAATGCAAGGGAATAAAAGACAAAATAATGAAAGATGCTGAAATCGAAAGAGAGAATATCTTACTTTCTGCGAAGTTAAAAGAACAAGACTTGATAAAGCATGCAGAAAATAAAATAAGAACTATTAATAAAAAAGCTATAGACGAATTGGAAGATAAAATTTCAGAGGTAATAGCAACATTAACAGGTAAAATACTCGAAGAAAAGATTGACAGCGACAAAGATAAGGAATTGATAACAAAATTACTCGCAAAAAGAGGGTAGTCTATTGAAAGAAATTATTATAGCAAAAAGATATGCAAAAGCAGCGCTTCAATGCCTTAAACCTAATGATTATAAGGTAGTTTCAAAAGAGGTGTATGATTTAAGACTCTTTTTTGACAAAAATCCGCAAATTCAAAAATATATTTCTTCACCAATGATCAAAAAAGAAGAAAAGATATCACTCTTTAATTCAATAATTGAAGAGTATAATTACAAGGATTTTTGGAACCGAACTTTTAATATCATAATATCTAAACAAAGAAGTGATATAATTCCCTTCTTCTTGAAAATGTTAGATATACTACTTATAGATGCATTAGATCAGCTACATATTGACTTAATCTTAGCACACGAGCAAGATTCGCATATTGTTGATCTGATTGAAGATAAATTAAGTGATATACTTGGGCGTAGAGTGGTCTCGAATATCATTATTGACGATAACATAATAGGTGGTTTCATAGGTATCACCCAGAACCAAATTGTTGATGCTTCAGTAAAATCGCAGTTGAATAGATTTATGAAAAGGAGCAAAGTTTAGTGGATAAAGCACTAGATGAATACCTCTTATATTCTAACTTTATTGGAAACTGAATAGAATTGAAGGTTTAAAATAAAAATTTATATAATTAGGAGTTAAAAAATGAGTATACAGCCAGACGAAATTCGAGCGATTATTCGAAATAAAATAGAAAATTTTCAATATGGGATAGATATTTCAGAAATTGGAAAAGTAGTTCAAGTTGGTGATGGAATAGCCCGTGTGTTCGGTTTGGAAAATGTAATGGCCGGCGAGATGGTCATCTTCCAAGATGACATAATCGGTATGGCTTTAAACTTGGAACAAGAAAACATTGGTTGCATAATATTCGGGGATTCTACGAATATCAAAGAAGGTGATCTTGTAAAAAGAACGGGTAGAATTTTAGAAGTACCTGTAGGTGAAGCATTACTAGGGCGCGTAGTAAACGCACTTGGACAGCCTATCGATGGTAAAGGAAAAATAGAAACAAACACTTTTTTACCTGTAGAACGAAAAGCACTTGGTGTTGTTCATCGTCAATCAGTGAAAGAGCCTTTACAAACGGGTATCAAAGCTATTGATACAATGATTCCTATCGGAAGAGGACAACGCGAACTTATCATTGGAGATAGACAAACAGGCAAGACTGCTATAGCAATAGACACTATAATCAATCAAAAAGGTAAGGATGTGTATTGCGTTTATGTTGCTATTGGGCAAAAACAATCTACTGTGACAAAAATAGTGAAAACACTAGAAAAACATGATGCACTTAGCTACACAACTATAGTTTGTGCAAGTGCTGCTGACACCCCCGCCCTATTATATATAGCACCTTATTCAGGTTGTTCAATAGGCGAATATTTTCGCGATAATGGCAAGCATGCCTTGATCATTTATGATGATTTGTCAAAACATGCTGTAGCTTATCGAGAAATATCTTTGCTATTAAGAAGACCACCTGGTCGTGAAGCTTTCCCAGGTGATGTGTTTTATTTGCATTCAAGATTGCTAGAAAGAGCCTCAAAACTATCGGATGAACTCGGTGGTGGTTCTCTCACAGCCCTCCCAATAATTGAAACAAAAGCCGAAGATATATCCGCTTATATACCCACAAATGTAATCTCTATCACAGACGGACAGATATATCTTTCTACAAGGTTGTTTTATTCAGGAAATAGACCGGCTATCCAAGCTGGACTTTCCGTATCTCGTGTGGGTGGTTCAGCTCAAATCAAAGCTATGAAATCTGTTGTTGGACAACTCCGTTTTGACCTTGCTCAATACACAGAATTGGAAGCTTTTGCAAAATTTGGATCAGATTTAGATAAAACAACAAAAGCTCAATTGCTACGTGGGGAAAGATTAGTAGAAATATTAAAGCAAAGCGAACACTCACCATTATCTGTGACAAAACAAATTTTTATCACATTTATGGCAAATAATGGTTATCTAGATGATATTGAAGTCAAAAAGATAAAAGAAGTCGAGGAAGATCTTTTTAATATTCTAGACACACAGTACAAGGAATTTTGTGAGGATCTAGAAAAAACAAAATTAGATGATGATAAAATTAGCCAAATGCATGATATTTGTTTAGAAGTATCAAAAAACTACAAACTTTAAAAAGGAGCTTGTGAATGGCTAATCTAAGAGATTTAAAAACGCGGATAGGTTCAATAAAGAGTATAAAACAGATCACCAATGCTATGAAAATGGTTGCAGCAGCTAAACTTAGAAAAAGTCAAGACGCATTAAATGACGCGAGACCTTATTCTGATCATGTCGATAAAATGTTGAGAATACTACAAAAAAAAAATAATTACACTCCGCATCCACTACTTTATTCGATAAATCCCGAAGGTAGGGAACTCATGATCATAGTAACTTCTGATAAGGGTTTATGTGGTTCTTTCAACTCATCGATCATAAAATTCGCTATCAAACATATGCAAGAAACAAAAAATTGTGATCTGATCTTTATGGGTAGAAAAGGTTATGATTTCTTCAGAAAAGCAGGTAGATATAAAATAAAAAGTGTTTATACAAATCTATCTGATATAGGATCTGTGCATGCGATGAGAAATATAAAGACAGAATTGTTGAATTTATATAATACCACTGAATATGCTAAAGTATCAGTTATTTACAACGAATTTAAGTCAGCAATTCAGCAAAATTTAGTATATAAACAATTAATCCCTGTGATACCTTACGCAGCTGATGATGTATCCAATGTAGACTATGATTATGAGCCTAACGCAAATGCTATCATAGAAGAATTAGGAAAACAATATGTAAATGTTGAATTGTGGCGAATCATATTAGAATCGAATGCAGCTGAACAAGGAGCAAGAATGACAGCAATGGACAATGCTACAACAAATGCAAAAGAATTAATCGATGAACTATCATTGATTTACAATAGAGAGAGACAGTCACAAATAACTACACAAATAATAGAAATAGCTTCAGGAGCGGAAGCAATACATAGTTAAAAAAATCAAGTATTTATGCTTGCGAATAAAAAAATAAGAGGTTTTTTATGCAAATAGGAAAAGTTACACAGATTATCGGACCAGTGATTGATGTCGAATTCCCAGAAGGACATCTGCCTGCTATCCGTAATGCTTTAAATATAAAACGAAAAGGTCAATCAGACCTTATTTTAGAAGTACAAATGCATCTAGGCGATAATGTATTGCGTGCCATCTCTATGGACTCAACTGATGGTATTACACGCGGTCTTGATGTTATAGACACTGGTTCACCTATCACAGTCCCAGTAGGACCAAATGTTCTTGGTAGAATCTTGAATGTAGTAGGTGAACCAATTGACGAAGCAGGTGAAGTCATCCACGAAGCGAGATACCCAATCCATCGCCAAGCTCCGGCTTTTGAAGATTTAGACAATGAGGAACAGATTTTAGAAACAGGGATCAAAGTCATAGACTTAATTGAGCCTTACTTAAAAGGTGGTAAAACTGGTCTATTTGGTGGTGCAGGTGTAGGCAAAACGGTTCTTATACAAGAATTAATCAGAAATATCGCAACCGAGCATAGTGGCTTTTCTGTTTTTTCAGGTGTTGGGGAAAGAACTCGCGAGGGAAACGATTTGTGGCACGAAATGAAGCAATCAGGAGTACTAAAAAATACTGCAATGGTCTTCGGTCAAATGAACGAACCACCCGGTGCAAGACTAAGAATCACTCTCACAGGTTTGACAATTGCAGAATATTTTCGTGATGTAGCAAAAAAAGATGTATTGCTCTTTATAGATAATATTTTCCGTTTTACTCAAGCAGGGTCTGAGGTTTCTGCTTTGCTTGGTCGTATGCCATCTGCCGTAGGATACCAACCGACACTAGCAACAGAAATGGGTGAAATGCAAGAAAGAATCACCTCTACTGTAAATGGCTCCATCACTTCAGTACAAGCTGTATATGTCCCTGCTGATGACTATACTGACCCAGCACCAGCTACTACTTTTCAACATCTAGATGCTTCGACATTTCTATCAAGAAGAATTGTTGAACTCGGAATATATCCCGCAGTTGACCCACTTATGTCTACAAGTCGTATCCTAGATCCAAAAGTAGTCGGAGAAGAACATTATTTTGTAGCAAGAGAAACACAAAGAATTATCCAAAAATACAAAGATCTACAAGATATCATAGCTATACTCGGGATGGATGAACTATCTGAAGAAGATAAACTTGTAGTAAATAGAGCTAGAAAACTTGAAAGATTCTTTTCGCAACCATTCTTTGTTGCAGAAGAATTTACAAATACTCCAGGTGAATATGTCACTCTGAAAGATACAATAAGAGGGTTCAAAGCTATCATTGACGGTGTCTGTGATTCATGGCCAGAACAGGCTTTTATGTTCGTAGGAACACTTGAAAAAGCAGAAGTTAAAGCTCAAAAAATGCTAAAAAATAATTGATAAAAGGTTCATAAATGGGAAAATTACATGTCCAATTAGTGATGCCTCAAGAAAAATTACTTGATGGAAATTATGATAAGGTATTAGTGCCAGGTATAGAGGGAAATTTTGAAATACTTGAAAACCATTCTCCCTTTATTACACAACTTCGACCCGGCACAATCTTTGTCACAAATGATGATATTCATGAAAGCTTTGCAATCCATGATGGTTTCGTAACTGTAGAAGATAACCATGTCTTGATACTCTGTGAAGATTGTGAAGCAAAAGACAAGATAAATTATGAGCGAGCTCTTGCTTCAAAAAAAAGAGCCGAAAAAAGGATTGCTGATATTACTAATACAAGTATTGACTTTAGAAGAGCAGAAGCAGCATTAAAAAGAGCTGTCGCAAGAATAAATACATTGAAGAATTGATAATCATATATTAGGTATCTTACTATAAATAAATCGAAAATTAACTGATATCTAATCTAGTTTACTTTAATATATCATATTGAAAAAATTAGCGAAATAAGTATGATTTAAATAAAAAACATGTGAGGTAAGTATATGGAAATGTTATTTTCGTCTAAAAAAGTTATCTGTACTACACTGGTAGCTATTATAATAGCTGTTTTATTGCCAGGTCTGTTGGCTGATGATATTGGCTCTGAACAAAAGTCAATCAGTACTAGACAATTTCATAAAATTGAAGAAGATTCAAAGAAAGTAACCGAAGATATTGAAAAGATGATTATTGAATTCTCAAATTTATTAGGAATTGAAACGAAACAATCTTTAGAAAGCGGTATAATACAAGAACCAAAAGAAATAAAGATTAATGCTTATGTAAAATCTCATGATGGTTCTATGGAAGTAAGCGAAGAAAAAGATACGATGTTTAAAGAGTTTTTAAAAACTATAGGTATTGAATCAGAACTTGGTGTTGTAGATACAAGTCCAGGCTCCATTTACAATAAGCTGACATCTAAAGTTGAAAGCGAAGATCATAGAAAGGAGTTAAAGTTTTTGATGTACCATGCAATTAAGAATTCAAATCCTTCGTTTGAACTTAGTTATGAAGAATTCTTAAAACACATTAGCAAGACTATACAAAAAGAAGAAACAGAATAAAAGAAAGTTTGAATCATCCTAGATGAAAAGATAAAGAGCTATAAGTGTACAAATACAAATCTGATAAATCAATGAGTAGAATAAATATGTTAAAGCTAATATTAATATTTGCGTTAAGTTTTATTGCTATATCCTGTAGTAATTATAAAATTCATCGTAGTATTAATAAACAAATAGTAAAAATGCATTTTGAAGAACAAAATATTCGAAGAAAGGTGCATTTTGCATCCACGAAAACTGATGTTGATTCCATCTATATTACGGAATTAAGAAAAGATTACGAAGTAATTCATCGTAATAACGAAGCTTATATCAAAGAAGTTTTTGACAAGTTTGGATGGCCTAAATGGCAATCTTCAAATGCTTTTGGAGGGACTTACCTAATAATTTATCATTCAAACGCAGATATGATGGACCAATCTATTCCTTATCTTAAAAAGAAAATATCGAAAGGTGTATATAAATGGAATCAGCATTTGGTCGCACAACTTGAAGATAGAATAAGAATGTTAAGAGGACAAAAACAAATATACGGCACAGATTTTCGATGGTTGTACTATGAAGACGGAACAAGAAAAGCTTTCATTTGGCCGGTTGAAGATCCTAACCAACTAGATTATCTAAGGTCTACTGTTAAATTAGCACCTTTAGATAAGTTTTTAAAAAAGAAACATAATAAATTTATAACTTACGACCCAACACTAACGATATCAGATTTTGAACTGTATTCTAATTAAAAATGCGATTCCTCTTTACAAATTAATGGTCAAAGTGTTTATAATGACACATTGTGTACTATATTGATTTTTGCTTAGGTGATTATACATAAAAATAGTTTTGTCATGACTCTAAGCAGTTAGTACGAAAATAACATTGTTAGTAATACAATTAATAACAATTTTGATTTTTTTAACTTTATCTTTACCTTCTAAACTGTGATTATTTAATTGCTATACTAATATTTTATAATACAATATATCTATAAAATAATAAATTTAATATGAATTTCTAAAAGCATAAATGATAAATATTTTAATATATCAATTCACTTTGTCATTGCTAGACTTTCGGGTATGTAAATCGTGACAATCCAGTGTGTGATAATTTAAATAGATTGCCTAGTCCCTTCGCAGGCTCGCAATCGGAACATGATTGCGTTCCCTCACCACCGAGCATGAAACAGGTTGCGAAGACACAATTTCCGAGGATCAAATAACACCTCTTTCCGGAATATGACAAGTAAGATAAGCAGGACGGGGTAGTTGCCCGTGGACGCTGAGCTGACACTGTTAATTCCCCTTCGAGACGAAGGGGTGGACGCGGAGCGGACGGGGTAGTTGACTAGTGGATGCAGAGGATGACGGGGTAGTTCTAGATTGCTTCGCTCCTCGCAATCGGAACATGATTGCGTTCCCTCACCGCCGAGCATGAAACAGGTTGCAAAGACACAATTTCCGGGTATCAATAACACATGTTTCCGTAATATGACAAAGAGGTAACTCGTAACTGGAAATTCTATAATCAAAATCAAACCACACTATATATAATAACAAAGTATGTAATGAAAGAACATAATATTGTTATTTTATTATATAGTCACTTCTAATATATTACGGAAAACGATTATTATTGGGAATCAGTTTAATTTTTCATAATACAAAAAAACACAAATTAAATTCAATTTTCGTTGCTACTTCGAAAGGTGGCTGCTAGTGAGGATTTAAACGTGGACACTGAACTGCTCTATATCAATAATCTTTCCAAATAATTTCTACTATGATAATAAGGCAATGCAATGCAATGCAATAATACTTCGATTACGGGATTTGCTATAAGTAAAGTCAAAGCTATCTGAAAAATATACTGCAGGGATATTGTAGTAAACCACCGAAAAGAGTACTATGTCAATCTATAAAAGGGATTCGCTATATGAACTGTCAGCAAAAGAATGCAAATTTACATTAAAACCGGTATAAACATTTGTTATAGTTTTAAAGCATGAAAATGGCACTACTACATAACAAATAAGATATTAGTGTAAAAAAAACTTCATTTTTACCACTTTTTTTTAGGGTCCTTATAAATTTGTTTTTTCAGTATATTGTTTTAATAAAGAAAAATAGATATTTTTATTTTATTAATAGCAGTTATCATAATATAAAATAATACTATAAGAAAATGTAAAAAAAAACAAAAAAAAAGTTAAAAAATATTCTTGACAAAAAAACCCCCTTTTGATTTTTTGGCAAAACCCGCTCCCGAGAGCAGGTAAATTTGAACTAAGCAAAAGTGATAGTGAGAAAATAATAGTTCTAAATAAAGTCGAATATAGTGGAGTGACTCATGTTTTTCAATCACATAGTGATTGAAGTTGCACTTTATAAAGAGGAGCAATTCTTTTTTAAAGAGTAACAAAAGATATGTAAAGAAATAAAAAAATAATATAAGTGATAACGGAGAGTTTGATCCTGGCTCAGGACGAACGCTGGCGGCATGGATTAGGCATGCAAGTCGAACGCGACACTATCTTTCGGGATAGTGAAGAGTGGCGAATGGGAGAGTATCACGTGGGTAATTTACCTCTAAGCGGGGGACAACTCAGGGAAACCTGGGCTAATACCGCATGTGTCTAGTAATAGGT
>Ga0123353_10008629_pt1 | contig 13946 bp, 9 predicted proteins | sample TergutLab28metaG_3_FD_92763 | JGI IMG/M metagenome (GOLD analysis project Ga0123353, IMG submission 92763) | Labiotermes labralis P3 segment gut microbial communities from Petit-Saut dam, French Guiana - Lab288 P3 | ecosystem: Host-associated > Arthropoda: Insects > Digestive system > Gut ... | reverse complement strand
TTGGTGCAGTAGATCAGAAAACCCTGGAAAGCTTTCAAATGTGGTGCTGGAGAAGGATGGAGAAGATCAGTTGGACCGATCATGTGAGAAACGAAGAAGTATTACTTAGAGTCAAGGAGCAGAGGAATATCCTACATGAAATAAGTAAACGAAAGGCTAACTGGATTGGTCACATTTTGCGTAGAAACTGCCTTCTACAAAGGGCTATTGAAGGAAAGATACAACGAGGGATAGAGGTGACAGGAAGACGAGAAAGAAAGCGTATGAAGCAACCGGATGGCCTTAGGAAAGGAGAGGATACTCTCCTTCGAAGGAGGAAGCTGTAGATCGCACTATGTGAAGAGCTCGCTTTGGAAGAGGCTTTGGACCTGTCGTAAGACAGACTGCTATATGAATGATGAATAACTGTGTGGAATAAAGCTTCCAAACTTATATAAAGCTTTCTTGTAGTTCATCTTTTAACTGCCATTAAATTTAGATTCTTGCATTATAGGAATCTTATACCTAGTTAAACAGTGATGACATTTCTAGTAGTAACCAATTTCATGTTTTGTTTACATGTAAAATAACCACTGCCACCGGGTAACAACCCAATTGTAGTAAATTATTATTATTATTATTGTTATTTGTGTTCCATTTTGTTTAATAATTTTGACCAGACTGTATGGCGATGAGCGCAGAAGCCCATTTGGGTGTTCACGCAAAATAGCCGATATTGTTCTTCTATTCTAAAGGTAATTTGTATATGCCTAAAAATCGTAGTAAATTTCATGAAAATCCACCGAACAATTAAATGTGACATATTGTGTGATGGGCATCGCTTTATGTTAGCGATAAATCTGTGGACATGGGTTCCTGTTTCTGTAACGAAACAGCTTATGGCATTCTATAAATCACTGACAGACACGTGCATAAACGAAATGATTCGTTATAGTAGAAAATAACCGTTGTTCAAACGTTTTATAAATTAAAGAGCACGTGCTTGGAAATGTTCCCTTGTATGAATGCGTGACGAATTTCAGAGCAGAAAAGGACCTGGTATCGGCGTGTATATAGCAGATTTATTGAAAGCTTTTGTCCGTCTAGCGATTAAATATGATTTCTGCAACGTATCAGTAATGTAACAAACAGCCAGTGACTTCTTGATTGGTAGCTGCCTTTCCTCCCCTCCCCCCCCCCTGGATGGGTTATCTGTGCAGTAAGTGGGGAATGTTCCGTAGATAGGTCCACGTGTTGTGTTCCGTTAAGGTCACTGTGAACAAATCATGTTTATAACCTTTCATTTGGATGGATAACACGGGCGGATGTGCTCGGACAAACCTGGGCCGATGTCCTAGAAACGTGGGTGGAAGTAAGTCTGTAATTTGTGATGTTGGAATTCCCTCTTTTTCCCGTGTTGACTTGTCAAATTCTCAGCATGTACCTGACGATGAATGTAACAGACCGTCACTAACACCGTATATAACGGCTGTGTTTCTGTTTATTTGATACATTTTGAGTGCAAGAGTATATTAACATGTATGGCGGAATGCGATGGCGCAGTTGGCTGAGGTACTGTGCTGCAATCCGGAAGTTCGTTGTTTCGAATCCGGTTGTGGTAATAGGGACTTTTCATTGACTTAATCCTACCGGCGGCGTTATAGTCCTGGGGGTTAAGGTGGCCGGCACGTAGGACCAATAACCTTAACACTTCAATGTGCTCTTTGTCTATAAATTCTTGGAATCTCAACCTCCTGGAGCCCTGAGGGACTGTCCAGGCCTGCAAAAGGATAGCCTTATGTCATTAACATGTATGTGATTCGATTTAGCAACACATGGCACGTTCATCATGTAGTCCCTGTTTATTTTTCGTTGTGGACACTATTACACACTTTTATTGTCTTGGGATCATAAATATCCTTCTGGTGAAAGTTATGGGAAGCGTGTGCCTCGGAGATACCTTGAGCTGCATGGGTTGTGTTAAAAGAAAAAGTTTGGATCCTTCCTGTCCCTTAGGAAATCAATGTGGTTATCTTCTGTACTCACATGTCCCACCGATCGGAAATGCTAGGTGTGTCCGACTTCAGGGTGTGCATGGAATTTATGGAATACTTAAACGTGTCTTAAGCGAAGTTACTTATAATTCGTAATGACTACACATAAAGCCAATAGTAATTTGCATGTTCTACGCTGTGTTTCCATGGTAGAACAATTACCTTTACTTGTATCAAATAGCTCAAGAATATACCTTGATGTATATACCGTGAAGTTGCGAACTTCAAGTACTGTTACTTCAGCGAATCGACAAATAAGCTTTAAAGTGAAAGAGATCCATATATTTTACATATTTACATTGCCTACTCTTCTCCGTTGTTGAATAAAATTTGCCGTTTCTCAGAACTCATAACATGTGGAATGTGTTGTATAGTCGTGTCTGAATGAGGTCGCATGTTTTGCACATTTATGTCCTTATTACAAAATAAAGTTTTCCCTCTGAAAGAACATTCATGTAAAGTTGGATTAGGCTGGCGTGTTGCGGGAGTTAGATACGATGCTGCAACTGTGCCGAGTTTTAGTCAGTTACTCGGTCATTTACGCATAACGGAAGACAAATGGCGAAAACCGATCTGGTAACGCATTTTCGTTATATCGCTAAGAAAGACGGACGTGCCGTATCCATTGTAGATCTATATGTATGTGAAGTTCGATTGTATCGAAGTGTTTTATTTAAATTTACTATGAACATCAAGCCACTGAGTTCCTTCAGCCTCTCTACGCTTCAATTCCCATTCGTGAATAATGTCAACATGGTGACAGTGCGTACGTCCGATACGCAGCGACAACCCCAACTTTTAACTTGCAGAATTTTTTTCCATTGACTTTGAAACACGTTGGACTGTTGTGAATATGCGTATGTATACGTGTGGGTGAGAGCGTGCATAGGGAGGGTTAATTGTAATACTGTACGAAGCCCGTAGTCAGCGACTGATTTGGAGTACGTTAGGGATATGGGTCACCGGCATGCACAGTTCGTGTGAAGCTTTTTAGAATATGAACGTTTTCAATCTAAATCATATTCGTGAATTTCATTATTCTGGCCCTATTTAATTTTCGGGAAACTCTCTAATCTTCAGACCACATACTGGGTGGCGGGGGCTTAGGGCAAACCGACGTTGAAGCATTACAAAATACTGTGTCGATTGGTTTGGAATTTGTGGCTGGGAAAGCAGAGCGCACTGCCGGAGTAACTGGATATGGCACCTCTGGGGGGTAAGAACTGCAACGGTGGTGGTAATTATAAACTTTGAGGTTATGACTTGAACATGTACACAGTAGTGTGCTTCAGTATGAAAAATGAACACAGAAATAAAGGTCTGAATAAGGTAGGTTTAAACTTATGGTTTATATTGACAACTCTACATAACCTTCGGGTTCCGTGAAATGCTGGGAATTTCTTGACTACCTGCAAACCAGTTAGCTTCTGAAGAAGGACTCTGCACCATGGAGTAAGTATTGACAACTCTATACAGATTTAAAAACAGAATAAACAACAGTACGTATCGCGAGTTATTTCTGAATTTTTTTGTTATTGTTATCATCATCATCATCATCATCTTCTTGTTCTTTGTAAACGAGGCTAGTGTAGGACTCGAGAAACGAAGTTGCCCTATATGTGTGGCGAAATATGGTGCTAAACATCTGTTATTAGAGTGGACAGAAACTAGCAAATGAAGAGGGAAGTTTGTATATAACAAATATATTGTGTATAGACGAGAACATAGCCAATAGGCAATTACTGAACTGTGTAAATATAAATGAGATAAAATGTGTGGAAGAATATTTCAAATCACGTGTGACTGCAGGAATGAATTCAGTGAGGGAACAGAATGAGAGATGAGGAAGGCTATAAATAGACAGTAATGCTATCAGTGCAGTAGTGTGAATAGTGCAGTGCAAGTAACTGCACAGTAACAGGTATCTGTGGTCTGCGACAAGCTGTTGGTACACGGGTATGGCTTCGTTTAAGGTAACGAAATTCAGTATAAGAAAACTCGATAAACGTTTCTTCTATTTGCGGTTACTCGTCAGAAACGCTACTTGGAATATTCTTTCTTAGTAATTGTAGCAGTTAACTAGCCTTCCACTATACTTTGATGGGAATAAGGAAAAAGTGACCGATTTTTAGTTTATTGGACGATCCTGTAGAAGTTTTATAATGTGAATGATGTGGGAAAGTGGTAATAAGCAGTAAAGAAGGACCCAGAAGTAGATGATCGGGCCGTATGGTGAGTTAGGTCATGTATCTTGCCATTTGCTTAGGTAGGTGAGGAAGGCCGTGAGAATTCTAAGGGATAATATTTAGAACGCATTCGAGTTTTGAACTGGGTATCTTCCACGTACAAGTTTAGAGCATCACCATTGTACCACTGTACTCTGCACAAAATAGCTGCCTTCCTTGCTGTATCTGTACTCTTAGGCATTCAATTTAATGGCTGTTTTGGAGACACGTTGTAGGGATCTGTTTCTAGTAACGCATTCAGTATGACAAGTTGATATCCTGCCTATTATGCCTGTTAATCGTCAGCTGTTACCTGGAACACAGGACAGCTTCCATTACGATTCTAGCAGTTGTTGCTTGATGTATCACGCAGAACGCACTTTCCGACTAAACTCATAACACCGTCTGTGATATATCTTTTGCTCGCAGACACCAAGAAAGCAATTTTAATGATAAACTGTGTGCACAGTATTTGAGAAGCTGATAGTCGGTCAGCTGGGTATGACATCGCTCAGCTTGTATGGAACACAGAGGTTTATTACGATGTTTGCTTCATTCGGTCACTGGATCCTACGTTCACCTTACCGTCATGCTTTGAAATCTGTTTTACAGATGTTTTCCAAACTGCGCTTACGCCTTCCCATTGATCTTTCCAACGACGTTTTCATGTTCAAATTTACGTTGCATAGGTAGAGTGGTTCTAAGTGATTCTATCAAGTTCAACATGCTACATTCCCAGCACATCAGGTTTTTAAGCCATGTTATTTTAATTGAGGACATGGCGTTGTGTTTGAATTCTAAACGTAAAACAAAATGTTTTAAAGTCACCGTCAAAACACAACAGCAGTGTATAAATATTTATACGCTGTTGTTGTGTTTTGACAGTGATTTTAAGCCAGGGTTGTTTTGCTTGCCCATTACTGCGACGTCAGCCTGAAGGATCGCACATAGCTGGCTGTTCACGGCTGATTTTCCAACATGTTCACATTCAACACTCATGTAGGGCAGTGTTTTTTTTTTTAAACTTTCTCCTCGCTACCGAAAATAAGGAAGACGGTCTTGGATCGCGAGCCGAAAAAATTATCTATAATCCGAGCTGTTGTAAAAGCATGAGCAAATTGTGAAGGTGCAGCATAGTTACAATTTTGAACCCATTTAAAGGGACATGTTTATTATTCGACGCTACCATAGTTTATGAATACAAATATAAGAAGAAGAAGAAGGAGAAGAGGAAGAGGAGGAAGAAGAAGAGTAATAATAATAATAATGTTCGTAATATTGAAGAGGAAAGCTGTTTGAACGGAGCAATTCAACTGCAGTTACTCTAGTAAAATAAAGACGTAAAGTGATCCCGTTACAGGCCCCGTGTGGCCCAGAGGGTGGGTAGAGGTATAGCTCTACTCTTCCATGACCGCAGCACTAGAAGGCGCTGAGTGGTCAGCAGCACGCCCCGGCCGCACTTTACACATTTTACGGGAGGCTGGGTGGTCTCCAGGGTGGGTCTGGACGGGCGGAAAATCTCGTCCCCACTGGGATTCGATCCCGGACCTTCCAGCCCGTAGTCAGTCGCTATACCGACTGAGCTACCCGGCCCATACTCTAGGACTATAGGTAGTGAAAATATTTGCTTAACGTGATTTCAAGCTTCTGTCGCGAAGTAGGTGAGAACTGCGCCCTTCTTGGATTTTACGCAACGTACAGCGATAATTCCTTACCGACGTTTTGAGACAAACTATCGGTCCCATCTTCAAGAAGTATCTTAACCCTTGCAGATCGGGCCTATATGTTGTCCCGAGTCGTCGGTAAGGAATTATCGCTGTACGCTGCGTAACATCCAAGAAGATCGCAGATCTCATGTTTACTTTACTTGAAACGAGAAAGCAACCATGAAATTGAGTTACAGTTTATTATTTACCTACTGTGAATGGTGTGACTGCCTGTTCGTCTTGGTCTCCTCCCTTTCTGCTATAAACGTTACAAGATCTACCCCCATATCGGCTGCACTGCTACTCCTGATTGTCCGCTTCGTTTTAGACGCGTCAAAGTTGAAACCCAAAGTTCTCACACATAGAACTGGTGGTGTATCGGTCTCCAGGTCACACAGAGGACGGCTTAAATGGGACACTGGCAATTGTTCACCCCCTCTTTCTCCTCTCTTGACTTACGAGGTTCCGGAAATTGCCTTACAATGATACTTCGTCCGTCGACTTCAAAGTGTATAGTGATCTTGTTCTTGGTAGAAAGCTCAGAGGACCTAGGAAGGTGACTCACTGAAAATGAGAGAAAGAACGGTAGTGGCGACCCAGTGAAGAACGTCTCACGAGCCAGTAGTAGGTCGCAATCCCGTGTTTGAAAAACCTGTTGTACAGACCGCGTCCTGCATCCGTAAACTGAACATGCAACATTTCAAGTCAAGACGCTTACAGGCCATGAATTTGCTCTTAGGGAGAGGACGCAAGACAAATATATGGAACCAAAATAATTTTTCGTGTGATGTCCACAATTTGCTGGCATTGTTCAGGAAGTCATCAGTGCAAAAAAGATTCCTACCCGATTTCCCGATGAAACAAACCTTATTTAGGTGCTCGTACGAAGAACTCGAAGGTTCTTGAAATAACCTTTTAAAGACGAAGCGCAGACAGCTGTATTTAAAGATACAGTTCGTACCGCGCAGTAAACACTTTCCCACCACGGTTATAAAAACTAATCACTTTACGGCACAAGTCGCTGTTTGTTCTCAGATAAATACAAAATAAAAAAAAAATACAGTGTGGGCAGAACGTACAATTGTTGAATGTTAAACCTGCTGGTGCATCACGTATCCAGTAGGCTATGAAGGGTTAAGGGTGAAAGGTTTTGTGCGATTTTTTGTGCGCAGACTTTGTATTTCGCGACTGTCGCCATGCCGTACCCTTCAAATGGCCCCACGTTGGGCAGCATTTATAGGCTTATTCGGCTTTTCCTTTACGATAATATCGTTCTTTATCTTACCAATAATGATGTTTTAGCGTGTGCTTTGGTATGAAACAGCCCGTGCTGTTTTGTGAGTTTACTTATCAACCATTAAAAATATTTTGAAAATTTTCACACAGCGGTTGAACACGTGCAACTCTTGGTACGTCATGTCTCTTACCCTGCCCGCACTGTTAGTGTGTGTCACGTGGTGTTTTGAAGCAAGACGCTAGTTTTCAGGACACTAGATAACTTGACGTTGTAATGCAGAGCCTTAGTGTGACAGCATATGAAAGGCTTTACTGCAGTTTTGATGCCTGGACTTAAGGAGTCAGGCGAGTTAAGTCAAGAGGGATTATCATGTTAAATGAAGCGATATGAGCGCAGCATTTTGGGGTGGAGGCGTAAGGAAATCGTGTGCACACACGATAGGAGTAGGCAGATGGACGGAGCGATATATGGATGACGTACACGTAGCTGTGCAAGCTTGTCAGGAACCTGTCAAGTCAAATGGCGTGTGACCTGAGCAAGCAGACCTGCAAGCGATAAGGGGAAGACGAGCGACTCTGACTCGTTCCGTCTCCTTCTCTTCTGCGGCAGCAGCCGCACGGAGGGTATCAACACAAAATAGTGACATGACACTTTGCGAACCTGAAAGGGAACTGCGTTTCGAATTTAGCCTATTTTACGTATTTCTTTAGGACACGTGGAGACTTTATATCATATCCGGTGGGTATGTCCTGTTTGTCTCTCTAAATAGCCTTCCGTCGGACTGAATTGCTTGAATACTGACTTTACCATAGTGCCTTTATAGATTGTCTCAGCCTTGCACTTTTCGATTTCGTGCCATCAACGATATTTTAGACGGAAATACATCAGAATGGAACGTTCAAATTGGGGATAGTGGCAGCTGTTATTTACAAACACGATGATACAAAACTTTTACCTTATATCTGGTAAATAAGAATTATAAAAATTAGCTGTCCTCGGAATTATGCACAGAAATGGATGACTGATTTTCATAATTATGTACAGTTCTTGCTAGCCTCACCATACCGACAGGAACATATTTAAGAAAACAGGCATCGTGTTCTTTCCGGAAGTTTCTGTGTATCGAGACCACATAGAAGACGAATGTTTCTTAATTGCATTTTGTGTAATTACTTGTACTGGAAGATTGTCAACGTTGTGGTTGAAAGTGTTGTTGGATATTTGAGGGTTGTTTGACCGTGCGTCTTCATCATGAAATAATGTGAAATGCCAACTGGAAGCAACAAGGTAATTTATTGATATATTCTTAGCTCGACATGTTTCGGGTACATACGCCCATCATCAGGAGCACTAGATGTTAAGTTGCAGCATATGGTTTTCTGCACCCAGTTTGTAGATGGGTGGTTTTCCTGAGAGCCGCTGTAGATGACTGGTTGTTCTGAGAGCCGCTTCGTAGGTCGTGTGTACGGTTTGGCTGGTGCCGTGCGAGTCGCACGGCACCAGCCGAACCGTACACACGACCTACGCAGCGGCTGTCAGGACAACCACCCATCTACAAACTGGATGCAGAAAACCATATGCTGCAACTTAACATCTAGTGCTCCTGATGATGGGCGTATGTACCCGAAATATGTCGAGCTAAGGATACATCAATAAATTACCTTGTTGCATCAAGTTGGCATTTCACATTATCTCATGTTGTTGGATGTCCTGCATGCCTCACAAGAATAGGCAATACGTAAATCTAATTAAATCTCAGAACGTGTTCACAGTCGCATGACAAATTTTTCGTGGCGAGAATTGTTCAGATTGTAGTGTTGTGGGTTCGACACAGCGTACCGACGTTTCGGAGGTACATATTGCCTCTATATTTAGAGTTGAAGGGACTGATCCCTGCAAGTTGATCCTGAAGTGATGAAGGCAAGGGCTCACACCGCCGCTGTAAATTCTTCACCTTCTTATCCGACCTAGTACCAGAGGCTTAGCGAACTGCATCCCTTAGTAGAACGAATTTCACATATGGTCATCTTCGATTAATACTTTTTTTACATGTTCCAAGTACTTGAATTTCTAAACGTCCTGTTAATGATATCTACGACCAAATTCAAGCTAGCGTCGATAAATTTGGAGACTGGGCGGTTATTAATTAGGTATAACATGGAAAGTAAAAAAAAATCGCGAATTGCAGAAATATTCTAAGAACAGCAGATGAATGGAGACGAGCGGTGTGGTTTCAGTGAACTTAACATTGTTTCATCGAAGTTCGGCATTAGAAAATCGTCAAAGAATCATTCTGTTAAATCTGCGTTTGTCTGATTACAGCCGCACTTCATATCGGCCTACTTATTTCGTACACTGTTATCTCAGAATTTCTGCAGTGCATGTGAAGTGTTACAGCATATGGTACCTGACATTTCTTCTTTTGTTTGTGTCGGTGGAGAGTTACTTTTTAGTTCCTCGGCTTAAACGTACCTGTGCAAGTTTGTTCCATACGTAACGTTTGCAAAGCTCTTACCCACGTATCGTATAGTACCAGTTACCGACATTTCGCAGAGAAAACAAGAACAGAGCAAGAACTGAGCGGTCGATGACGTATTTCGTGATGTCTCCTGCCAAGGGTAACGCATTGTTGCAACGATCTCTCTTCCTGCAAGCACCTGTTCGAATTCACATAGCACGACCCACCCACTTTAAACGACATTGGTCGTGAGTTTGCGTAGGGGTATGGTTATTTCTAAAACAAAGTTAACTCTGTCGAAATAAAAGTTTTAAAAGTCGACCGCTACCCTACTTAGTTCTGTTCGTGCACTTTACTGATCATTTCTAAACCAGCGTCTTTTTACATAATTATTCGTCTACCATGAGTAATGTGAAGAAATGTAACCTAAGTCAAGTGAAGTCAAAACAAGACCCAAGCTATACATTATATAATTGAATAAAGTAAAGTGATCCCGTTACAGGCCGGGTGTAGCCCAGAGGGTGGGTAGAGGTATAGCTCTACTCTTCCATCACCGCGGCACTAGAAGGGGGTGAGTGGTCAGCAGCACGCCCCGGCCGCACTTTATCCCCGGGAAAGAACCGGTACCCATTTTACAGGAGGCTGGGTGGACCCCAGGGTCGGTCTGGACGGACGGAAAATCTCGTCCCCATCGGGATTCGATCCCGGACCATCCAGCCCGTAGTCAGTATATAATTGAATACATACATACATATATTACCAAATCCGCCCTTTTTTTATAATTGAATAGGTCTATTTTTTTTACCAAATCTCTCCTACATATTTCGGTGCGTACTGCACAATCCTCAGGGAGAACTTCGTATTCTTGCTGAAAAATATCCGCTCTTTATACGGTTGTTCCATTGGTTGTGTTACAGAACATAAAATGTATCATATGTAAGTTTTACAGTGTTATTTACAATATTCAATACTAGCATATATTAAAGTGTTATAGAGAAGGATTTTAACTATTTTAAAACTTTTCAAAGGAGAGATTTGGCAATAAATATATGTGTCCAACTATAGAATGTGCGTGTACTTCGATTATTAAAGACATAACTGCTATACGAGAATGTATGTGCTTGTGTACATACACGTTAAAAATACTTTAACACACCGATACTGTAAGGCACCGAGCACATTGGCTCGTGCGCGGTGAAATTTATTTCTTTTAACCGCTTTCTTTTTGCAGCTGCAGCTGAACCAGAGAGTTTGCACGAAGTGGACAAAAATTCGGCTGTACACCCCTGATTTCACGCTATCAGTGTCACTATGAAACGCAATACATTTTATAAATCAGGACACAAACAGACCCCTTCATCCTGTATTCTCTTCAAATGACTTCCCTTTGGAAGAATAAGAGGAAAAGAATTTATATCAGACAATTCACAGAAGTAGAGCTGGTCCTGATGTAATGGAAGCGATGGTAATAGGTTTGTATTGTTCGCTTCCTTCATTCTTCTTGGTTCGCTGTCGATATATTATGGTGCTATATATATCGCTGATTTCTTCTCCTTTTTTATCGTTCTGTTGACATCTTGTAACAGAAAATGGAAGCTCTCTGCAAGCACGTAGATTGCTTGTTGTCAGATTTTTCTTGCCACGTTCAGGATTCCTGTCATAATTACATTAATTGCCCGCGAAATGTCTTGTAGATAGACATTACGGGGTTTGAACTTCGACGGTGTAAATGCATTTGTTTGTTACGGGTGCGTACAAGTCACAGTTACAAAGACATTGCTATGAAAACGGGGAATAGAGTGGGGAACTTACGTGCCGGAATTAGTTGGAGTCTGATATTCTACAGGCTGTAGCCATAATCGTCTTCAGGTCATCCATGAGCTCCGCTGATACTGGGATAATGAAGTGTAGAGTGGCAGCTACGTCATGCTACGTCATGGAACGTATCAATCAGCGTCAGTCAATCGGGCTGTATGAATGAACGGGTTCCAGGTGTGAGCGCAGGCGCTGTCCCCGTTTTTATCCGCCCTTGGCACTTGAGTACGTGATTGAACACATACTGGGATTGGAGTGTCTGTTCACCTGCCCGCTTGTTTTGTCTCCAAAAGTGGTGACGGATTCCCCAGAAGTTCAGTAGGTTGTTGTTACAGGTGCACCAGTAATTATCGGGATAATGTAATTTGGATGGAATGTGGAATTGAAACGGTTTGCATGAGAGTCTGTTCGAACTTGTCGTTATTCTCCATAATGACTGTTGTATAACGTGTTGAGATGTACAGGTTTTATGTAAAATGAGTCTTTAGGCGAGTTCGCAAAATTGCGAAAAGCGACTATTAGCTTCGCCATGTCTCTCTCTCTCACTCTCTGTCCGTCCGTCCTTCCATCAATTCAAATGGAACAACTCCGCTCCCACTGAACGGATTTTCATGAAATTTGATATTTGAGGGTTTTCTGAAAATCTGTCTACAAAATTCAGCTTTCACTAAAATTTGACAAGAATAAATTGTACTCTACATGAAGGCCTACGTAAGTTTATGATAGCATCTCGCTGAATTTTTCTTAGAACGAGAAATATTTCAGACCAATTTGTGGAGAAGAGAACAAATATTTTATTTTCAGCAACTCCTTTTTTTTTTATTATTTAGAAAATCTTGCCATTTATGAGATAATGTAGAAATATGTGGTAGAGCCATACATGACAATACAGGACATGACACTGTGCGTGCTGGATAACTAAGGCTACAAACACATACTCACACACACTCAGAATATGTAATACTTATTGCTTTTCCACTACAACAGTGGCTGTAAGAACGCTTCCACGAAGATCCTGCTACAGATATAGTAATCACATAATTTCTTTCACTGAAAAAATAGTCTACTTGATACGGTTGAAGAACATCTGACGTATTTACACGGTGATCAATAGGACAGCTAGTCTTTGAGTTCATTATTGTGTGTTCAGTCCCTGTTTATATGATGTGACAGTTTTACCAAAGAGGTAAGGTTTGTTCGGGAGATGTAGGGTTTGAATTCCGGCGGGTGTACCCACTGGCATGACTGAGGTTTATCGTGATTTGCATCACTCACTACAGACAAAAGCCAGGATAGTACCTTAGATTTGTACCCTGACTGCATCCGTCAACTAGCCTTCCAGTTTAATATTGATATTCTACCATTCTGTTGTTATAATGTAGCCGTAGAGGTACCTAATGCACCGTTAAATAATCTATAGGCATCATTACAATACTATAAATAAACATTACAGTAGATTGAAAGTTAAAATGTTCAAGGTATTTTGTAGCGTTGCACTTTACCATGCATGAATAATTCAGGCTTAAATAAATGAGGCCAAATACTCTGCAGCCCTAAACACAATGTATCAGCTGGTTTGATTTACTACAGTTAAAATATTCAAGATATATGTGACATCGCCACTCTGATGTTCCGGACACGAAACGCTGTAAAGTAAGTGAGAGAGTGTAGAGTCAAACCCCGATGAAGCGCCAACCTCCCTTAGCGCCTACGAAAGTCCGTGAGCAGAAATTGTCCATTGTACAATATTTCGCTTTACCGATACCCTCGATTTACCGCCAGCAATTGCGGTGACCAAACAACGCTATTTCGGGTTTTGAGTTTGTATGCATCTTACGATGATTATCTTGAAGTAGTATTTATGTATTTATATATATGGTCCTAAATATGAATACGGGGAATGGAAAAGTCGTACGAATCGAGAACTAGTAGAGATGAGGAAAGGAGAAAATATAGTAAAATGGATAAAAGGGCAAAGGGTAAGTTGGTTAGGTCACCTGGAGAGAATGGAAGAGGGTAGGATGCCCAAAAAGATCTTCATTCAAGAACTGGAAGGGACGAGAAGAAGGGGAAGTCCCAGGAAAAGATGGAAAGAGGAAGCAGAAAGAGATCTTCAAGTGCTGGGAGTAAGAAGATGGAGAGAGTTGGTTGCAGATAGGAAAAAAATGGAAGGACATTGTTCGACCGGCCAAAGCCCACAGTGGGCTGTAGTGCCAATGGAAGAAGAAGAAGAAGAAGATTTTTATTTTAGAAAAATTTCATGGTGTGTCATATTTAGACTATATATTCCAGGTATCACATGAAAGGGTTGGGGCAGCCCCGGTAACTGACAGGAACAGCTGGCGCTTGGGTCACCTATTCATGGCAGCATGGAACGCCTCCATCCTGGTTGGTGGAACAGGAGAGGATTTGCTTGTAGCTTGCCTCTTGACGAAGCCTTGACACCGCTACATAGCGATTGGTGCACTGATG
>Ga0123353_10008628_pt1 | contig 13948 bp, 12 predicted proteins | sample TergutLab28metaG_3_FD_92763 | JGI IMG/M metagenome (GOLD analysis project Ga0123353, IMG submission 92763) | Labiotermes labralis P3 segment gut microbial communities from Petit-Saut dam, French Guiana - Lab288 P3 | ecosystem: Host-associated > Arthropoda: Insects > Digestive system > Gut ... | reverse complement strand
TCGCCTTGGTCGAGAACGTCCAGCGTGAAGACCTTGCCCCACTCGAAAAAGCCCGCGCCTACCGCAAACTCAAGGACGAATTCAATATGACCCTCGAGGAAATCGGCAAACGCGTCGATAAATCCTTCGAGTCGGTCAAGCAAACCATGCGCCTGCTCGCCTTGCCCGAAGCCGCTAAAGAACTGATGACCAAGCACAAGCTCACCGAAAGCCAGATGAAGCCACTTATCGGTTTGCCCGATGACATCATCATGAAAGTCCTACCACGCATCATCGACGATAAACTCACCGTCGCCGAGATTCAGAAGATAGTTGCCGGCGCCCGCCGCAACAAGATTGTCCAAATCTATGAACGTGAAAAGCAAGCCATGACCCGCGCCCTCAACCTACCGGTCAACGTCCGCACCACTGGCGGAAACCGCGGCACCGTCCTCATTCAGTTCAAGTCCATCGATCAGCTCCGTGACATCATTAAAGCCATTACCGGTAGCGACTTCGAGTAAACCCACCCTCACCCCACCAACTGTGATATAATATATAGGTCTTACGTCATCTAATAGATGCAGCTATTAGCTGTTTTGCACGCTGTGCTCATATAAGGGCATCGTGCTAAATAGGGGCATAGCGTTTCTATGAATGGCGTAAGACACCTGCGCGGTGTCCTTTTTTACACCTCAACATCGCGTAGCTCGTTAACAGCAGGTGTATAGGGAAAGGGACATAATATAACACAATATATGAAAAGTCGACTTTTATAAGCATACGACTTGAGAGAGTAACTTGCTTATACTTATATAATATGATATAAGTGTTGACTACCATATCCTTGAGTGCTATATTATGAATGTCTAAGCCTCAACTCACGAGTCGGTCAAATGCTTCGGTATGTTCGCCGATGCAAAGCGGCACCGTAGAGCGTTTCGGCGAAAGTCGGCTCGTTATAATGGTTTAGACACCCTGCGGTGTCGCTTTTTGTTTCTGAAGGCACGCAGGGTAATATAAGTTAATCAGAAACCCTTTGAGATTAAGCACTTATGGATAAAAATATTTGTAATAAATTTTGTGATATCACCATCTGTGCCGACGGTTCGGCATTCAAGTATGACAAGTTAAGCGATATCAGGTCTGATACGCAACATTTGGCTAACTTGGTTCACGCACTGGTTTTCACCTTGCAATGGCTGCCAAACGACAAGCTGTTTTACGCCCCGCCTAAAATGGACACCACCCACCATCGACTGATGGCTGGCACAGGGCAGCATAAGCCACTCAAGCGCTGGGGCGTCTTGTTCTACTGTGTTGTCGCTGAAAAAGAGAATAGCCGCACCCATTTTACGGCATATCTCGACTACACCAAGCGAGCTGGCTGGAGCATTGAGCTCTGTTATGACCATCATGACTTCGCTCGTATCGATGCCACCAGCCGGCATCGGCACCCCATCGGTTCAATCCCACTATCGCCTCTCCTCGACAAAAAGGTTTATCGCGAATTAAACGGCGATAAGATACTGGAAGAAATGGGCATCGCCCCCTCCGATAGCGAAGGCGACGACCCAGTATGGTATCACAACCACGAGCAGGGCTACTCCTTCTGCCTTGACCCTGCCAACTAACCCACATCAAATTAAACTCATCGATAAAGAAAACCGAAAGCTAAAATGCGCGCCAGCCAGAAAATGGAAAAATACGTATCGCAGCCGGCCCCACAACCAACCCCAGCGGAATCGTCCCCAGCCCATTCCTCGAATCCCACGAATGCGTGCCTTCTCGGTTATCGCCCGCCACAAAAATCTCACCTACCGGCACCACCACATCCGCCTCACCCGCGGTAAAAGTCTTCGGCTCACCCCCGAAATCATCATCTGGGTTGAAGCAACGACCACCTGTCTCACACACCTCAATCCTGCCACCCCCCACAATCACTCTCTCGCCCTCAAACGCAATCACGCGCTTCACCACATATTCATCTTGACCGCCCGACCGAAATTGCGGATTGCGAAAAATAATCACTTGACCCCGCTTCGGCACATAATGCTCGCCCACGAAGTGCGCCATCGTCACCGGCAGCCGATTCACAATCAATCTATCACCCGAATTCAGCGTCGTCTCCATACTTACGCCCACAACATTATATGAGCGAAAGACAAATTGATTCAGTAAAAAAGTCCCCGCTACTACCGCCACCACAAAACCCACTAGCGAAAGCGCATCCTTTAACATTAGATGTCGGCGCCAAAAACCTGCCCGTCGTTCCATTACCCTATTATATATCACACATAGTCCTTTTGCAATGCTTGTGCTAAAATAATATTATGAAAAACGAGCGGATTTTGGTGGGGATTGCTTCCTATCGCGACCCCGAACTCCTAAAGACCATGCACTCCTGCATTCGCAATGCCGCCCACCCCGAGAATCTAATGTTCGCCGTCGTCAACCAATACGACCGCGGTAGCGCCCACGTCCTCGACTACTTCACCCATAAGAAACTCAAACTCACCCAGCTCGACTATCGCATGAGTCGCGGAGTCGGCTTTGCTCGTCGTCTCATGACCGACCTTTGGACCGATGAGCAATGGGCGCTCCAAATCGACGCCCACACCCGCTTCGGCAAAAACTGGGATACTATACTTATCGACCAATGGCACAAATGCCGCGACCCCAAAGCCATTCTCTCTACCTATTTACAGGCATGGGAGTATCGCGAGGGCGGGGAAGAGTTTTGCAAACCCTACCAGCACCCCACTTTTATCGAAGTCAAAAAGCAGACCGACCCCGTCCCGGTTTTTGAGGCTCGTACTCGCGTCACCGCCGGCGACGACCCACTCCCAATTATCGGCGCTTCCGGTGGCTTCCAGTTCGGACGTGGCGAAATCTTTGGTGTGCCTTATGTTCGCGAAGTCTGCTTTACCGGCGAAGAGTTTGTCCGTGCTTTTCAGCTCTATTCACACGGTTTCAATTTTTACGTCCCACGCCGGCTGCCGGTCAATCACCTCTACAATCGCCAAGACTCTCGCTTTTGGCACGATATGCCCAAAGATGGCGCCGAGGAAGTTTACCACGGCCTCTCGAAGCAGAGCCGCCAATTCATCGCTGACCTACTGGCGGGGAAGCTTCCCAATTACAGCACCTACTTCGGTAACGCCCGCACCCTCTGCGAATACAGCAAGCTCCTCAATGTCGATTTCAATAACCTCGGCAAGCCCCCTAATCCCAAGCAAGAGTTCGATTCCATCTTCCGCGAAAACAAATGGGGTGCCAAAGAAAGTGTCTCCGGTCCGGGGTCAACCCTCAAAGCCACCCGCCAAATCGCCCGCGCCTTGCCGCGCCTCTTGCGCGACTACCGGATAAAGACCATTCTTGACATCCCGTGCGGCGACTTTAATTGGATGCGAACCGTGAATCTCGATAATGCCAAATATATCGGCGCTGATATTGTCGCCGACCTCATTGCTAGAAATCGCGACCAATACCCCAACGTCGACTTCCGCGTCCTCGACCTCGCCCACGACTCTCTACCCAAGTCTGATTTAGTCATCGTTCGTGATTGTCTCGTCCATTTCCCATTCGAATTAATTAACACCACTATCGAAAACATCAAGCGCTCCGGCGCCAAATATCTCCTCGTCACCACCTTCCCGGAACGTCAAAATTACGATATCACTTTAGGCGCTTGGCGGCCCGTCGATATGCAGGCTGACCCCATCAAAGTTGATGCCGAAGTTCTTGAGATCATCAACGAAGGTTGCACTGAGGGTAATGGCGCTTACGCCGACAAGTCAATGATTCTATTTCGCCTACAGTAACTGTAGTGTATAATACTAATATGGAAAAACTTAAGCGTAAGCTATATTTGATTGTGGCGCGCTGGTTTTGGCTCTTTGCGATGCGCTCTTTCAAGCGCTGGAATCCGCGCGTCATCATGATTACCGGTTCGGTCGGCAAGACCACTCTGTTAAACCTTCTCGCCACCCAGAAATTACCCGCTCATTTCTCGCATAATGCTAACTCGGCCTATGGTGTCGCTTTTGATATTTTGGGGCTAGACTCAATCCGCGGCAGCCGCCTTCGCTGGCTCTACCTCACTTTCGCCTGTATCTTCCGAGCCGCCACCTTCACCCGCAAAGGCAAGTTCTACGTCGTCGAAGTCGATGCCGAGCGCCCCCACGAAGCAGGCTTCATCGCCAGTCGCCTCCGGCCCGAAGTCGTCCTCACCACACCCATCGGACTCTCGCACGCCTACTTTTTCGATTCTCTCGTCGCTAGTGGCAAGTATCAGCACGCTCTTGACGCCATCTACGACGAGTTCGTCGGTATCAGTCGCTACGCCTCGAAGCTCGCTGTCTTTTCTGGCGAAAGCCCCGAACTCACCACCCGCACCAAATTCATCAAAACCCAAGTCCTCTTCGTCGAGACCGGCGAAATCAAAAGCTATCGCGTCGAGTGCAACCGTTCGACTTTCAGGACCGCAAACGGCGAGTTCCAGTTCCATCAGCCCATGCCCGAGGAAGTCGGCTTCCAACTCTTACTCTGCGAACGCCTCATGCAATACCTCGAGCTCCCCGTCATCTACGACCTCAAGACCTTCATTTTAGCCCCGGGGCGCAATAATTACTTCGACGGCATTCGTGGCACCAAGCTAATCGACAGCTCCTACAACGCCCACCTCATTTCCATGACCAGCGTTCTTGGCATGGCTAAAAAAATCCGTTGGAATCGCAAGTGGCTGGTCATCTCCGACATGGTCCAGCAGGGTAGGGCAGAGCGCGAAGAACACGAAAAGCTTGCCGACATCATTTTGGATGTTGGTGCCGAAAACGTCCTTTTAGTCGGTCGTCGCACCGCTAAATACACCTATCCGAAGCTCGTTGCCGCCGGACAAAAAGTCGAGCAGTTCGTGGACGTCCGCGCCGCTTATAACTATCTCGAAACCCACCTAACCGGCACCGAACTCATTGTCTTCAAGGGCTCACAATATCTCGAATGGTTAGTCGAGCAACTCCTCGCCGACCCTAAAGACAAAGCCCTCCTCGCCCGTCGCGAACCTGCCGCCATCAAACGCCGTAAAAAGCGAGGCCTCCTATGAGTAAGCCTACTCTCTACATCGTCCACGGCTGGACTACCACCACCGACAACTGGCAGGGAGCCATAAACGAGCTGGAACAGCGCGGCATCAAGGTCCACATGCTCGAAGTTCCGGGGCTCACCACCGGCGCTGATAAAGAATACCAAATCTCCGATTATGTCGACTGGATAGCCAACAAACTCCCTCCTCACACCATCGTCCTCGGGCATTCCAACGGCGGTCGCATTCTGATGAATGCCATTAGCGAGGGCAAGATTACGCCTAGCCAGCTCATCTTACTCAATTCCGCCGGCATCTACCACCGCAGTCTGAAAGCCCGCCTCTCCAAATTCGCCGCCCGCCTTTTCGGTAAGCTTTTCGGTCAAAATAACCCGCTCCGCCCCCTCGTCCGCCGCCTGCTTGGTGCGAGCGACTATTCTAAAGCGAGTGCCGACATGAAAAAAACTCTCGAAAATATGCTCGAAAGCGACAAGAAACTCAACCCCGCCCGCGTCAAAGTTCCTACCACCATCATCTGGGGCAGGAAAGACAAGCTCACCCCACTCTGGCAAGGTCGTAAGCTCGCCGCCGGCATCCCCAACTCCACTCTTGAGGTAGTCGATAACTGGACTCACAATCCTTATCGCACCCACCCCTCCGACTTCGCCGCCAAAATCGCCACCCAAGTCAAGGATATCGCATGAGATTCTTAAACTGGGCCTATAATTATAACTTTCGCCAAGCTATGCGCCACCTCACCATTCGCGGCCGCGCCTGTGATAGGGTCGCCCTCACTACCTACCTCGACGAGACCTACGGTGGCAAAAGCTATCTTTATTATAACGGCCGCTCGGCACTCGCCGTTGCTCTAAAAGCCCTCCTCGGGTCCAAAGTCGCCGGCGCCAAAGTCGGTGTCAACGCCTACACTTGCTATTCCGTGGTCCAAGCTGTCCAAGATGTCGGTGCCAAAGTCGTCTATCTCGATATCGACCGCAAGACCTTCAACTTCACCCCTCGCACCCTCGCCGAAGCCGTCAAGAAGCACAAACTCCAAGCCGTCATCATCCAGAACACCCTTGGCAACACTGTCGATATCAAGACCATCGAGCGGGTCGCCCGCCTCGCCCATCTCAAGATTATTGAGGATCTCGCCCACTCAGTCGGTCGGACCTATAAAGATGGTCGTTTGGTCGGCACTGTTGGCGACGCCACCTTCTTTTCATTCGGTCGTGGCAAGCCGGTCGATGTCGAGCATGGCTCCGCTCTCGTATTGAGAAAAGAGTTTATTAACGCCAAAATCTACGTACCGGTCAAGCTACCCAGCCGCTGGAATCGCCACCGCGACCGCATCTACCCCATACTCGGCTGGAAGATTCGTAAGTTCTATCATCTTGGAGGTCGCGTCTTCGCGTGGTTCGCTCTGAAAACCCGCCTCGTTACTCGCTCCGCCGACGGCAAAGTTACTCCGCACATCACCCTCACTAACTGGCAGGCAAGGCTCGCTCTCGAGCAACTACGTAGTAATCCCAAGCTAACCCGCATTCCGCTCCTCGTCGAAAATCGCGACCGCGTCCTTCGCGCTCTTGCTCGCTCCGGCTACCATTTCGCCGACATTTGGTGGGACGTCGCTGTCAGTCCACGTCGTCTTTTCTCCAAAGTTAAATATGATGCCAGAAAGACCCCCGTTGCCTTTGAGGTTGGTGAAAAGATGATTAATATTCCCACCGGTCTCAGTGTCAAGGAAAAGAACAAGATAATTAAAATCATCAAAAAGGCCAGCCGTGGAGCATAAAAACTTCTTGCAATCACCCGAATTCGCCGAGTGGCGCCGCTTATGTGGTGACGAAGTGGTCGAGAGCGCCAACAACTACATGGTCATCAAAAACGCCAAGCGTGGTCGCCACGCCGAAATCGCCGGTGCCGTTTATAGCGACATTACGGCTTTTGCGAATGAGATTCGTGCCACCGCCAAAGCCCATAACTGCGCCTACGTTCGCATCCGCCCCCAACTTCTAACTAGCCCCTCCCATCTCGCGAGCCTCCACCAAGCCGGCTTCCGACCCGCACCCCGCCATCTCTACGCCGAAAACACCGTCGTCATTGACCTTGCAAAACCCCAAGACGACATTTTAGCCGATATGCGCAAGCAAACTCGCTATGAGATTCGCCATCTCGACCGCCACCCCGACCTCACTGTCACCGCCATTCAAGCTTACGATAGCGACTCCTCACAAGTCTGGGAGGACTTTGCCGATCTCCAAGCCGAAACCGCCCGCCGTCAAGATTTCGTGCCGCCGTCCAAGTCCGAACTCTTGCACCTCCGCACTGCCTTTGGACCTAAAGCCATCTTATATCAAGCCAAGAACCGCGGTCAAGTCCTCGCCTATGCCCTCATCATTGCTAGCGATGGTGAAGCCGACTATTTCGAAGCCGCATCGCACGAAACCGCCCGTGACCTACCGGTCGCCTACGCCATTCAATGGCAGATTATTCGCGATATGAAAGATCAGGGCATCAAATACTACAATCTCTTTGGCATCGCTCCCGAGGGTGCGCCTAACCATCGCTATGCCAAGCTCACTACTTTCAAGCGCGGCTTTGGTGAAGTCGTCAACTACGTGCCAGCCCACGACCTGCCTATTAGCCCGCTTAAATATCAATTCTTGCGCCTTTATGCACTCTGCGAAAAGAAGAGGCTGGGGTGGTAAGTCTTAAAACTATCGAAGATCAAGCCGTCTGGGACGATTTCGTCACCGCCCGCCCCGAAGCTAACTTTCTCCAAAGTTGGGACATCATTGAAGCCCACCGCGCCATGGGTCGAGAGACCGTCCGCCGCGCCGCCTGCGAAGACGACCAAATTATTGGTGTATATAGCGGCTTTGTTGAGCGCGCCAAAAAGGGCACTGGACTGATGATTGCCGGCGCCCCGCTCGTCGACCTCGAATCTACCGACGCCATTAACGCTATGTTAACAGATATGAAAACCGAAGCCAAGCGCCTTGGTTGTGATTTTGTCCGCATCCGCCCGCAGTGGGAGGATAGCACCATGAGCCGCGCCGTGCTTCGTAATAATGGTGCTCGAAAAGCCCCTTTTTATCTCTCGGTCGAACACGCCGGCGTTCTCGACATCTCGGGCCCGGAAGCCGAGATACTAGCCACCTTCCGCCAGAAAGCCCGTCGCGCCATTCGTAAAGCCCTCGCCGCCGATATTGAAACCGTCGCCAGTCGTGATGTTGATGCTATCGACCAATTCCACCAAATCGAACTCGACCACGCCAAACGTCAAGGCTACGTGCCATTTTCCAAGACGTTCCTTAAAGCCCAATTCGCCGCCCTCGCCAAAAACCACGCCGCCGAACTCTTTATCGCCCGTAAGGACGGGGAAATCCTAGCCGAGAACTTCATGGTCTTCTATGGTTCCGAAGCATCCTATCTCTACGGTGTCTCGACCCGGAAGGGAACTGAATACTCCGCCGCCCCCTTACTCCATCTCCTCGCCATTCGCGAAGCCAAAAAACGCGGCATCACCCGCTACAACTTCTGGGGTATCGTCGATGTCGACGACACCAACCACCGCTTTTACGGTGTCAGCGTCTTCAAGCGCGGCTTCGGTGTCACCGAACTCCACTACACCCCCGCCCACGACCTCGTTATTAATCCGCTTCGCTATTACCTCGTAATCAAACCTCTCGAAACCCTCCGCCGTCGCCTCCGCAAAGTTTAATCTCACTCCACCACCACTCCTCTATCTACAGCCCTGCACCCCCGCCTCCGCAAAGTCTAGCCCTACCTACCCACGCCCGCCCGTCTGTGATATAATTGTAGTAATGGCAAAGTTTCTAGAGAGCAGGAGGAGTGGGTCGGCTTTTAGCGACCTCTTACATCTCGTGCTAAACATCGGTTTTGCGATTGCCGCCATCGGACTCGTGGTCCTTTCCGGCATTCCGTGGCCTTCTTTAATCTTGGTCGCAGTCAGCAAGTGGCGCACCTTCTTTGTTCGCCCCTACTTCTTGTGGTTGAGTATCCGCGCCAACCTCGTCGACATTATCGCCAACGTCTCTTTCGTCCTCCTCGCCTATCTTAACGTCACCAACTATATCGTCCTCCTCGCGGTAGTTACCCTCTACGTCCTCTGGACCAGCATTATCAAGCCCCGCAACGACCTCATCTTTGCCAAACTCCAAGCCGGCATCGCCCTCTTCTTCGGCATCATCGTCGCTGTCCAATTCCTCTACGACCTCCCCAGCGTCGTTCTCATCGCTACTGCCAGCGTTATCGCCTATGTTGCCGCTCGCCACTTCCTCATCGCCCTCGACAACGAAGCCGGCAGCATTGAACTTCCCGCCCTCTGCTTCGCCTTCGCCATCGCCACTCTCACCTACATTTCTCACTTCTGGCAAGTCGCCTATCATATCGGCGATGTCATCATCCCTCAATTCGCCGTCACAACTCTCTTAATCGCCCTCTTTTTCTCGCTCTATCTCGAATACTTACAGGGGGGCAACAAAATCGAACGCTCCGAGGTTATCTTGGCTGGCGTGTCCGCCGGTCTTATCCAAATTGTGATGTTAGTATCATTTTCAGGTGGAATCACCCATTAAGGAGGTAAAAATGGAAGAAAATGTCAAAAAAACCGATAGCAAAGCAGCAGCCGTCATCGCTTCGCCGCCGATAACCAAGGCACCCGAGAAGACCAAGAAACACAATCGCGACCGCAGTATTCTCATCGGCGCCGCTATCGGGCTTCTCATCTTCGCCGTCCTGTCTTTTGGCATCATTTCTATCTTTTCTAATCGCACCCCGATCCGCGACTGGCTCGCCACCCTCACTTCACGCACCATTCGTCGAGACAGTATTAATAATGGCAATGCTTCCATCTTCAATAATGAATCCGTCGAGACCGTCGCTGAACACGTCATGCGTATCACCGTCTCCGTCCTCGTCCAGTCGGGTGTGGGTAATTCCTACACCGGCGCCGGCACCGGCATCGTAGTCTCTAGTGACGGCTACATTCTCACCAACAAACATGTCGTCGAGCATGCCCGCTCGGTCGCCGTGGCTCATGACGGCACCCTCCATTCCAATGTTACCGTCGTCGGCGTTGACCCCCTCAATGATATCGCGTTCCTTAAGGTCGATGGCGTTAGAGACTGGGAAGTCGCCACTTTTGGCGATAGCCGCCGCCTCCGTATCGGACAACCCGTCATTGCGGTCGGTTTCGCCCTCGGTCGCTTCCAAAATTCGGTCACTTCCGGCATCGTCTCGGGCGTCGGCAGGAGTGTCGCCGCCAGCACCACTGATGGTTCGTCGAGCGAGAACCTCACCGACATGATACAAACCGATGCTGCCATTAATTCCGGTAACTCTGGCGGGCCTCTTGCCAACGCTGGCGGGCAGGTAATTGGTATCAATACTGCTGTTTCGACCGATGCCAATGGTCTCGGCTTCGCCATTCCTATCGGCGCCACTCGCGGCATGCTCCGCAATCTCCTCGCGACCGGCCGCGTCGAACGTGCCATTATCGGTGTCCGCTTTACCGACGTTGATGCTAGCCTCGTTGCGGAACATAACCTACCGGTTCGTCGCGGCGCTTTCCTCGATGGTGAAAACAGTGTCATTCCGGGGGGTCCTGCCGACAGAGCCGGCGTTCGTCCGAACGATGTCATTACTCGCGTAGGCGATTTCGAGGTCGGCGTCCATGGCAATCTCGCAACCTTACTCGGTGAATACACTATTGGCGACCGCGTTACTCTCACTATCCGCCGTGGCGACGAAACCCTTACCAAAACCGCTACCCTCACTAGGTATTAAACCTATGTTAGAGTTCACCGAGGTCGATAAAAAATCCTTCGCTAAATTCGCCCTCGCCGCCCGTGGACACAACTTCCTCCAAAGCGCCGAATTCGCCGCCGTCCGCGCCGACAGGGGAGCCGACCCCAAGTTCTTCGCAGTTAAAGACGGCGACCAAATCGTCCTCGCCGGACTCTGCGGACTCTACGGCGCCAGTATCGACTGCCTCTACGGTCCGGTTGGCGAAGCTAACCCCGCCGCCATCAAAGCTTGGACCGCTGGCATTCGCGCCGCCGCCCTCCGTTTTAATAAAATCTTCGTTTCCATCGACCCTTTCTTTCTCGCGACCGAAACCGAACCGTGGCAGCAGAACGGCTGGCGCCAACTCAAGCGGGGTAGAGAAGAGCGCATTAGCGCCATTTTCGCCCGCCCACTTCCCGCCAACCCTAACGAGTGGTTTGATTCACTCGACAGGAAAATGCGCTACGAAATCCGCCGTTCCCATAAAAACAACCTTAACCTCCGCGACCTCAACTACGACGAGCTACCGATACTTGTGGGAGTCTTGCAAGCCTCCGCCGACCGCCAAAACTTCACCTCCGCCGACCTCAACTACCTCCAAACTTTCTACCGCGCCTTCGAGCATAGCAAGGACTACCACGTCCGCTTTGTCGTCGTCGAATCAGAAGGCTCTGCCATCGCCGGCGGTATCTTTGTTTTTTCCGCCCTCGAAACCGTCCATTTCCTCGGTGGTAATTCCGCCCGCTCCCTCGAACTTGGCGGCATGTATTTCTTGCTCGATGCCATGATTCGCGCCAGCATCGGGCAGGGGATTCCGCGCTTCAATTTCTTCGGCATTTCTACCGATAATGACAGCAAAACCATCTTCAAGCGCAAGTGGGGCGGCACCGTCGAAACCTACTTCGGCGCTTGGGCGCTACCTGTTCATAAGCTTAAGTTCCTCGCTTGGAAAATCAAGCAAGCTGTGCTATAATCAGAGGCGTGGGGCGGTTAGCTCAGCTGGTTAGAGCGCCTCTCTGATAAGGAGGAGGTCCCAGGTTCAAGTCCTGGATCGCCCACCACATTTTGCCCCCGTGTTCCCGCGGGGCTTGTATTCGCTAATTTTTCTTTTTCAACTCAATATGTAACCAGCGGACTACCAAGTAGACTACTAGAACAATAATAATGAAGTTAACGAGGTCGTTTAAGAACGCCCCGTAGCGGATTGGCACCATGTCGCCTCGATAACTTGTAACCTCCCACACTAGTCCACGCAACCCATCCGTCGAGCCGAGTAACAGCCCCACCGGTGGCAACACCACATTATTTATCAGCGAATTCACCAGCGTCGCCGTCGCCGTGCCTAGCACCAAACCCACCGCCAGACCAATCACCCCTTGCTCGCCCAAGAACCTGATTAACCCGTTCTCGCGCGCCTTTTCACATGCCTTACCTAAATGCTTTTTCATACCTAACATTATAACACATCACAATCCGCACCCCCCATTGATTTTTTAGCATAAGTATGATACAATGCGGGTGGTAACTATATGCAAAATACACAAACCCCATCAAACCCTACTATCCAGAATAACCAGAGTGGTGCCGCTGTAACCGTTAAAGAGGTCATCGAAGCCATCAACAACTCCCAAAACATTCTCGTCGCTCTCTCCAAAGACCCTAACATCGAAGAACTTACCGACGTCCTCGCCCTTACCCTCGCCTTGGATGCCGCCGGCAAGAACGCCACCGCCATTTTTAGTGGCACGCTCCCGGAGAAGATTGAGTTTCTAAACCCCGAGAAGGTCTTTGAGACCGACACCAACAGCCTCCAAGATTTCATTATTTCGCTCAACAAAGCAAAAGCCGACCACCTCCGCTACAAAGTCGAGGGCGAGTTTGTCAAAATCTACATCACGCCTTACCGCACCATGTTGACAGAGAAGGATTTGCAGTTCACGCGTGGTGATTTTAATATTGACCTCGTCATTGCTCTCGATGTCAAGGATCCTAACGATTTCGACGCCGCCCTCACCCAGCACGCCAAAATCATGCATAATGCCCGCGTCGCCAGCATCGTCCTCAAAAGCGATGTCACCGCCGCCCGCAAATTCGGCGATATTATCTGGCAGTCTGATGCCGGTACCCTCACCGAGGCCGTCACCCAGATTGCCGAGCAGCTTAATGACAAACGTGAAATCAGCTCCGAAGTCGCCACCGCCCTCCTTGCCGGATTGGTCGCTGTTAGCGACCGCTTTATGAATGACAAGACTTCGCCTGCCATGATGAGCCTTGCCGCTCGCCTGATGTCCGTAGGCGCCGACCAGCGCGCCGTTATGACGCATATTGCTGGCGAAAAAGACAGCACCACTCCCGCTATCACCCCGGCCCAACAACATCCCGCCCCTAAAGCCGCCCTCGATTCCCTCATTCCGGCGGCACCACTCCCCGAGCCAACACCGGAATCAACCCCGGAACCTACTGCCGAACCGACCCCAGAACCAGAACTCACCCCAGCCCCAGCAGACGCCCAGCCTGCAGAGTCTGCGGAAAATAGCTCCATTGATATCGCCCCACTCACCCCCGAAGCTCTGCAAGCCGCCCTAGCTGGTGGCACAGCTCCGCCGCCGCCTCCTACCCCTGACGCGCTGGATACGCCAGCCGTGTTACCCCCAGTCACTGATGCGAATGCTACCTTTAACCCCGATGGCGACCCTAACACTTTACCGCCACCTAGCGAGATGTCCATTCCGAAAGACGACGACATCTTCAATCCTAGCGCCAGCATCATCGAAGAGTCTATTAACACCGTCGGCTATGTTGATAAACTCACCGGCACTCCCGCCTCCGAAGCCACCGCTACTCCCACCCCACCACCGGTTGTCGCTCCGCCCGCACCTCTTACGCCGACCGCTCCACTTCCGACCCCTAATGGTGCCGTTCCAACTGTCGCCGACATTCAGAGCATGATTAAAAACCGCTTACCCCTACCGCCGGAGTTCGACCCCAAAGCCCCACCTGCCGCTCCACCCACTCCTCTCAACCCTATCATCGCTTTCGGTCAGCCTACCCAGCAAAACATCAAACCCGAAATCG